>OLGY01000126.1_pt1 | contig 65344 bp, 62 predicted proteins | sample 1605951 | NCBI WGS metagenome assembly OLGY01 (sample SAMN03283280) | human gut metagenome | biome: human-associated habitat; material: feces | host: Homo sapiens | place: Peru | collected 2012
AATATCATTTAAGCTGACCTTATATTCGCTCTCGGGTATTGAGTTAATTTTTTCGTCCTCGCACTCCGATTTGTTCGGGGTATGCGACACAGAAGCCACACGCCAAAAGTCGTCTGCACTCTCCTGCTTAAATCTAATCTGAGTTGCCTCCTGCTGAGGCTGCGCATAAAGGTCAATCTTTCCGCTTACGGTAGTCTGAACAGGTTGCGTCTTAGGCTTAAATTTAACCTCCACAGGCGTATCAAGCGTTTCAATAGCCGATTTAACTCCGTAGTAAACAAGTTCAAATACGGGTCGTTCGTTTACGAATCTCACCTCAATCTTTGCCGGGTGAACATTCACATCAACAAAAGACGGGTTACATTCAATATTCAGCACACAACCGGGAAATTTGCCGACCATAATGGAATTACGGTAAGCCTGCTCCAAAGCTGCCATGGCCGTTTGCGATTTAACATATCGGGAATTGATAAAGAAATACTGCATTGCCCTGCTTTTTCTTGAAAGGGACGGCTTAGTAACGAAGCCCGATACTCGCATATTATTAATCTCGTAATCAACACTTATCAGCGACGCTGTAAAGTCCCTGCCAAGTACGCTGTATATTGTATCCTTCAAATTGCCGTTTCCGGGAGTTATCAGCGCCTGCTTTGAATCCCTGATAAATCTAAACGAAATTTCGGGATGACTGAGTGCGATTTTTTCAACAACACCTGCCACGGCATTACCCTCGGTAACATCCTTTTTCAAAAACTTCATTCTCGCAGGAGTGTTATAGAAAATGTCCGACACGACAATAGTTGTACCGTTAGGACAGCCGGCGTCTTTGAGAGAAATCTCCTGAGAACCTGCAATTTCGTAACAGGTGCCGACCTCCTCGTCTGCGCTCTTTGTAAGAAGCTGTACCCTTGCGACAGCCGAAATGGAAGCCATTGCTTCGCCTCTGAAGCCAAGAGTGCCGATATGCTCCAAATCACTGCCCGTTTCTATCTTTGAGGTTGCGTGAGAAACGAACACTTTTTTTACCTCGCTTCTTGCAATACCGCAACCGTCGTCGGTAATTCGGATATATGTTGAACCGCCGTTTCTAATCTCAACGGTTATATTTTTCGCACCTGCGTCAATGGAATTTTCTATCATTTCCTTAACAACAGATGACGGGCGTTCAACCACCTCGCCTGCTGCGATAAGTTGATATACTTCCTTTGGCAATACATTAATTTTTTGCAAGACAGTCACCTCCCATAAAATATCAGTCTGTAATTTCCTCCGCCTTTTTCTTCAGGTCGTAAAGCGTTTGCATTGCTTCAATAGGAGTAAGTGTGTTTATGTCAATCGCCTTTATAAGTTCGAGCATTTCGTCTGTTGACTTGGTCTTAAAGTTGAACTGAATGTCCTCATCGTCGTCCTCCTCAACAGCGTTTTCAGCCTTAAAGTCGATTTCGATTTTATTTGCTTCAAGCTCCTTTAATATCGCCTTTGCTCTCTTAGTTACCGCTGACGGAACGCCTGCAAGCTTAGCAACCTCGATACCGAAGCTTTGGTCTGCGCCGCCGTGAACAATTCTGCGCAGAAATGTAATATCGTCGCCCCTCTTCTTTACGGCAACGGAATAGTTATTAACTCCGCTGAGCATACCCTCCATAGCGGTAAGCTCGTGATAATGCGTAGCGAAAAGAGTTTTTGCACCGATTTTCTTAACTACATATTCCAAAACGGCTCTGGCAATACTCATACCGTCAAAGGTGGATGTTCCTCTGCCTATTTCGTCAAGAATGATAAGTGATTTATCGGTTGCATTTTTAAGAATTGACGACACCTCGTTCATCTCTACCATAAAGGTTGACTGTCCTGTCGCAAGGTCGTCGGAAGCACCTACACGGGTAAAGATTGCATCACAAACCGAAACCCTTGCACTTCTTGCAGGAACGAACGAGCCGATTTGAGCCATAAGCACAATCAATGCGGTCTGTCTCATATATGTAGACTTACCTGCCATATTAGGGCCTGTAATAATCGAACACTTATTATCTTTGCAATCAAGGAGCGTATCGTTAGGAACGAACGGTGAGTCCTCAAGCAAAGCCTCAACGACCGGGTGTCTGCCGTCCTTAATATCCAATGCACCGTCGGTAGTAATCTGCGGACAGCAATAATTATTCTTATACGCAATTTGAGCAAGTGAGGTCAACGCATCAAGACAAGCAAGTGCCTTTGCCGTACGCTGTATTCTTTCTACCTGCTCCCCTATTTTTGAACGGACATCACAAAATGCCTCGTACTCGAGTGCAACACATCTGTCCTTTGCTCCGAGTACCTTACCCTCAAGCTCTTTAAGCTCCTGAGTAATATATCTTTCGCAATTAGTTAAGGTCTGCTTACGAATGTATGTATCGGGTACTAAATCCTTGTACGAATTTGTAACCTCAATGAAATAACCGAAAACCTTATTATACGAAACCTTCAGCTTAGGGATACCGGTAGCCTCCTTTTCCCTTGCCTCGATTGAGCTAAGCACATCCGAGCCGTGATTAAGAATATCATTAAGGCTGTCAATTTCGTCATCGTATCCGTGAGCGATAATTCCGCCCTCACGAACAGAGAACGGTGGATTTTCGACAATCGCTCTGTCTATTAAATCGTGAACATCTCTAAGTTCATCAATATCCGAATAAACACTCTTGAGCAATGATGCCGACGCACCCGAAAGCCTCTGCTTTAACTGCGGTAAATTATCAAGCGTTGAATAAAGAGAACGAAGCTCCTTTGCATTAGCCGTGCCGTATGCGATACGGCTCATAAGACGCTCAATATCATTAATGCCTGTCAAAAGGCTCTTAATATCGTCACGAAGCATATTATCGTCAACAAGCTCTGCAACCGCATTTTGCCTCTTAGTAATCTGAGACACATTTACAAGCGGTCTTTCAAGCCACGAACGAAGCGTACGCTTGCCCATAGCGGTCTTGGTATTATCAAGCACCCACAAAAGCGAATGTCGTTTGTCGCCCGTCATCATCGAACGGGTAAGCTCAAGATTTCTCCTTGCGCTTATATCGAGCTTCATAAACTCGCTTTCTTCGTAATACTCAATCTGTGACGGAGTTTCCAGCTCATCGGTTTTTCTGTTTTCCCTAAGATAAAGAATAACGGCACCGAGAGCGCAAACGCCCGCTTTGCTTCTGCCGATGCCAAGCGAATCAATCTCGCTCTTATTCATAGTCTGCAAAATCAAATTTGTCGAATTGTCAAAATCAAAGTTTTCGTCCTCGATATACTGAATATCGACATCAAGCCTTGATTTAACAAACTTTGAAACATCGTCAAACGCTTCAAACGAACGATTAGCCAAAATCTCCTTTGGCGAATATGTAGAAAGCTGATTGTTAAGCTTTTCCGAAGCGTCCTTAGCCGACATACTCGTAATATGAAATTCACCCGTTGAAACATCGGCAAAGCATACGCCGATTTCGTTATCTCTGTTGCAAATCGCACAAAGATAATTATTAATACCGTCATCCAAAATGTTATTTTCAATGACTGTGCCGGGTGTTATGATTCTTACGACATCCCTCTTGACGAGTTTTTTCGTAAGTGCCGGATCCTCCATCTGCTCGCATATTGCAACCTTATAGCCGTATGACACAAGCTTTGCAATATAGTTATCGGCAGAATGAAACGGTACTCCGCACATCGGCGCCCTCTCGCCCTGACCGCAATCCTTACCGGTCAGCACCAAATCAAGCACCTGCGACGCTATCTTTGCATCGTCAAAAAACATCTCGTAAAAATCACCAAGACGGAAGAACAAAATCGTTCCCGGATATTGTGATTTAATTTCAAAATATTGTGCCATCATAGGAGACAGCTTTTGTTCCTTTGCCATTTTGTTCACCGTCCTGTTGCAGGCGAAGGTCTCGCCTGCTAAAATTTCAGTATTTAATGCGTAGCTTTGATTAATTTATATTAATCAGTGGCAGCCTCCGCAAGTGCAGCAGTCATGTGTGCAGTCCGAAGCAGGAATTTCGCAAGTAGCCGGGTCCTGACCGTCAAAGAAAAGACCAATCATCTGGCTGATGTACTGTGCCATCTGCTCCATCTCAGCTGCTGCGGCAGAATAATTCTTCATATTCTCGCCGTCCATAACTTTAGTGTAAAGGTCCTGATATTCCTGCTGAAGCTCAGCGATTCTGTCCTGAGAAGCTTCCTCGCCTTTTTCAGCCTCCTGCTGATATTTAAGAGTGATAAGTTGCATTTCCTGCATCTGTGCCTGAAGGCTCTCGTCTGCGTCGTTTGCCTTTGCAGCCTTTTGGAGTGCCTCAAATCTTGGGTCTGCCTGAATTTCCTTTCCAAGCTCTCTGAGTGCTGATTCTAAACTCATATGTCATTCCTTTCTAATTCACCCAGCATAACATAGGTGAGTGGCTCGGTAACTTTTATTTTTCTGAAAGAGCCGATGAGCCGTTCGTCTCCCTCAAATTCTATAATCAAATTGCCGTCTGTTCTTGCGGCAAGATAATTATCTCCCTGCTTGCCCTTTGCGTAAACGAAGCACTTAAAGGTTTTTCCCTTATGCTGTGCCATCTGCTCGGCGGAGATTTCCTCCTGAACCTTCAAAAGCTCTCTCATCCATTTCGACTTTTCCTCGTAAGCAACAGGGTCGTCCATCTCAGCCGCAGGTGTACCCTGTCTTGCCGAATAGATAAATGTGAACAGGCTCGTTGCCTTTATTTCCTTAACAAGAGAAACGGTGTCTAAAAATTCCTCGTAAGTTTCTCCCGGGAAGCCGACGATAATATCGCTTGTGATAGAAAGCTCGTCACCCATAAGCTCCTTAGCGTAATTGATGAGCGAAAGGTATCTTTCCCTTGTGTAGGAGCGATTCATAGCCTTCAGCACTCTGTCATTACCGCTTTGAAACGGCAGGTGCAAATGAGTGGCAACCTTGTCGCACTCAGCCATTGTTTCAATAAGCTCCTTAGTGCAATCCTTTGGGTGCGAGGTCATAAAGCGAATCCTGAAATCACCGTCAAGGTCGTTGAGCATTCTCAAAAGCTCGGAGAATGTAACGCTCGGAGTTAAATCCTTACCGTAGGAATTAACATTTTGACCGAGGAGGGTTATTTCCTTATACCCCTCATTTACCAAACACTTAAACTCGGCAACTACATCCTCAACCTCACGACTTCTCTCTCTGCCTCTGACATAAGGAACTATGCAGTAAGAGCAGAAATTGTTACAGCCGTACATAATCGGTATCCAAGCCTTACGGTCGTTATCTCTTTTTACAGGAATACCCTCTGCGATAACTCCGTCCATATCCGGAAGCTCAAAAATCCTTCTTTTACCGATGAGTGCTTTATAAAGCAACTCGGGCAATCTATGAACTACATGTGTGCCGAACACCAAATCAACAAATGCAAAGCTGTTTTTGATTTTTTGTGCAATATGTTTTTGCTGCATCATGCAACCGCAAAGAGCAATAATAACATCAGGGTTTTTAAGTTTATATTTTTTAAGCGCTCCGACATTGCCGAACACTCTGTCCTCGGCATGCTCTCTGACGGCACAGGTGTTGAAGATAATAAGCTTTGCCTTTTCTCTTTCTTCGGTAAAGCCGTATCCCATCTGCTCAAGCATACCCTTAATATGCTCGCTGTCCGCAACATTTTGCTGGCATCCATAGGTAACAACGCAGGCAAGAGGCTTGTCCTGATAGCGACTTTGAATAAGGTTATTCACTTTTGCCGTAAAGCCCTTTTGAAGTTCAAGCTCCTCTTGAGAAACTTTTTTAATTTCTACTGCCATAGTACACCTACCCACAATAATCCATAATATTAACTATTATAACAGACACACACCTCATATTCAATAATAAATTACTAAAATATATAATAAATTATATATAATATATAAGACAGTTGATTTTAACAAAGGATAATGGTATCATAATATCTGTTAAATTATAAAGCGACGAAAGAAAAACGAAGCATAAATCAGTCGCTTTGACTTACACAGCGAGGTGAAACAAATGTTAAAACACAGAGGCGCAGGCGTTTTAATGCACATAAGCAGTATACCGTCGCCGTATGCAGTCGGTGTTTTTTCAAATGAGACAAAGCATTTTATCGACAGAATTTCAGATATGGGTTTCAGTTATTGGCAGGTTTTGCCGTTCAACCCGACAGATATGGCTAATTCTCCCTATTGCAGTATATCGGCATTTGCAGGCGATTACATCTACATCAATCCCGAGGGATTGCGTGATATGGGGCTGATTTGCGATGAAGACGTAAGAGAAAACATTTATGACGAAACTCCCTACACGGCAGGCTACGAATACGCTAAAGAGAAGCGTTTAGCCACGCTTAAAAAAGCGTTTTTGGGCATAAACGACGAGCTTGCGCTTAAAATCAAAGAGTTTGAGCTTGACAACCCGTGGCTGACCGATTATGCGGTGTTTATGGCTGTAAAAGAGGCTGAGGGCAATCGACCTTGGTGGGAATGGCAAGAAAAGCACGCAAGATATTTTGAGTGCATAAAAGACATATATTCCTTTGAAGAAAAGGCTGCTTTTTGGAAATTCGTTCAATATATTTTCTACACCCAATGGTACGAAATAAAGGACTATGCAAACAAAAAAGGCGTTGCCGTAATCGGAGATATGCCGATTTATGTAGCTATGGACAGCGTTGACGCTTGGTCTGAAAATTCGATGTTTCAGATAGACGAAAAAACCTTGAAGCCGAAAAAGGTTGCGGGTGTTCCGCCCGATTATTTCAGCGAGGACGGTCAGCTTTGGGGCAATCCTCTTTACGATTGGGACAGAATGAAAGAGGACGGATATTCGTGGTGGCTGTCAAGACTTGAGCATAATTTGAAAATCTACGACACCGTCAGAATAGACCATTTCAGAGCGTTTGCTTCATATTGGGCAATACCTGCCGACAGCAAAAGTGCCAAAAACGGCGAATGGATTGACGGTCCGAAAATGGAGTTTTTCAACGCAGTATTTGAGCGTTTTGGCAATGACGCACCGATTATCGCAGAGGATTTAGGTACATTCGGAGAAGATGTTATAAAGCTTCTCGACGACACGGGATTTCCCGGAATGAAGGTCGTTCAATTCGGCTTCGACCCTAACGGTGATTCCTCTCATATGCCGCACAACGCAGTCAAAAACAGCATAAATTATATCGGCACCCACGACAACAACACCATACTTGGATGGCTGTGGGAAGCAAGTGAGAGCGAAAGAAAATTCGCACTAAATTACTGTCGCTTCAGCGGTGATAATTGGGGCGACGGAGGCTATCAAAGTCGTTCGTGCAGAGCAGTGATTGAAACCGTATGGCAAAGTGCCTCAAATATTGCAATCATTGCATTTCAGGATATGTGCGGCTTCGGCTCGGACGCAAGAATGAACATACCCGGAGTACCCGAAAAGAACTGGAGATTTCGCACAACAAGGGAAACAATCGACAGCGTTGACACAGAATATTTTAAGCGCATTAACTCTCTATACAGAAGAATGTATCCGGTTTTTGAATACTAAAAAAAGTTCCTGTGGATTTAATCCATAGGAACTTTTCTTTTACAATTTTTAATCCTTAATCACGCAAAGCTTCAACGCTTTAGGCTCAACCTTGAAATTAACCTCGTAATAATCAAAGTTTTCGCCGTCACAATTTCCCGGCAATTTTCTGCCGTTTTGGGAATAAATCTTTCCCGATTTTATGTAGTAGTTATGACAAAGCGGTGATACGGTTTCGTCAAGAGTACCGTTGGCATATTTTTTGATAAGAGGCATTGCCTTGATAAGAGACAGTCCGTCTATCAAGCATACATCCAAAAGTCCGTCGTCAAGCACGCTGTGCGGTGCAGGACAGAATCCTCCTCCGTACCAGCTTGCATTGCATATAGCCATAAGTGCATAGTCCTTATGATTTTCGCTGACAACAAAATCCTCCCCCGAGTTCTTGTCGTAGCAATTAAGCTCATAAGAAATATCATAATGAATCGGTTTCATTAATATAGGTGCAACCGCCAAATCATACGCATTATGACCTAAAAACGGTGCTTTATCAGCCATTTTTCTACCCAGCGTCTCAACCAGTGTGTCAAGACCGTAGGACATTACATTTATACATTTTTCGCCATTATAATCAATAAGGTCAATAGGCTTAATATCGTACCTTATCTTACCGTTATAAAATCCAAAGGATTTAATGACATTCTCCACATTTATTTTCTTTGTGCCATAAATCTTTTTAGCAAAATCATTACCCATTCCGAGTGGAATAACCATCATAGGTGTGTCTGTTCCGGCAATTCCGTTTGCAATCTCGTGAACGGTACCGTCACCGCCGCACGACACAATTACACAATTTTCGCCGTATTTTTCGCTATAATGAGCAGCTATTTTTTTAGCCTCGCCCGGGGCATGGGTTTCCTCAATAATCATATCATCGTCTAAGCGACGAAATGTAGATTTTATTCTGTAAAAAATCTTTTCCTTGTCATCGTTTCCCGCAATAGGATTAACTATAAAAACGTATTTCATAATATCCCTCCCGTTCGTGCTAAATCAGATTACCAATGTGCCGCCGACAGGACGAATAATAAGAACATAACAGCTATCCTTGCCGAACACGCTCTCTATTGTTGATTTATACTCATCAAGCATATCGTTTGGTACGAAAGCCTGAATAGTGCCGGCAAATCCGCCTCCGTGAACTCTCCAAGCGCCTCTGCCCTTGAGAATTTCCTCACTCATTGCGAGAGCGAGAGAAAGCTTTTGCTCGGTTGGATTTTTAGGTGAATATACATTTTGGTTAAGCATATAGGAGGATCTGCCCGACTCGATAATAACCTGCTTAAAGCCCTCGAAATCGTTATTTTCAAGGCATTCGATTGCCTTATCGACCCTCTTATTTTCGTTAAAGAAATGGATTGCACGAAGAAGCGCTCTGTCGTTTACCTTTTCGGTAAGCTCAGGGATTGCCTCGAAGAAATCAAAACACGAAATTTCTCTGAGAACAGACTTGCCCATAGCGTTTGCAACAGACTCCATCTCCTGTCTTACAGCGGCGTAATCGTCTGTTAAATCAGAGTGATTACCGTGAGTGTCTACAATGCAAAGGGTATGTCCCGACTTAGAGAAATCAAAATCAACCTTCTTAATTTCAGGTTCTAAAACCGACTTAAAGTCTATTGTTACGAATGTTCCGACAGACGAAGCCATTTGGTCAAGAAGTCCGCAAGGCTTGCCGAAAAACTTATTTTCAGACATTTGAGAAATCTTTGCAATATCTACATTGCTGATTTTACCATCGTTATATACATAGGAAAGAATTGAGCCGAGAAGCACCTCAAAAGCAGCAGATGAGCTTAATCCCGAGCCGCCCATAACATCGCTTGTTGTGCAAGCGTCAAAGCCCTTAACCTCAAATCCGAGTTCCTTAACACCTGCGGCAACGCCCTGAACAAGTGCTGTCGAGTCGCCGAACTTTTCCTCGCTCGGAGTTAAATCGTCAAGGTCAACCAAATTCATTCTGTGTCCCTGTGACTTAACTCTGATAATATTATCATCGTTTTTGGAAACGACTGCTATTGCGTCCAAATTAATGGAAGCGGCAAGCACCTTTCCGTTATTGTGGTCGGTATGATTACCGCAAACCTCGGTTCTGCCCGGAGCCGAAACAACATTAACATCTCTTTCCCAGCCAAACAGGTCGCCGAATGTATTAAGAAGCTCAACATATCTGTCTCTTTGCTCCTTAACTGCCGAGTCTAAAACATAAACCCGTTTTAAGTTTTCATCGAATTTGCCTGCCTCAATGGCAGAAATCATTTCTTTTACTTTCATAGTAACCCCTTTATAATACTATTTTATATTTATTCTTTTCACTGTAAATGAGCAGAGTTTGCGTCATTTGACGCATTCTCATACCGTAAAAGATATTAAATATCATTGTTGAAAATCCCGTGAACGCTACAATTACCATCAAAAGCGTGATAAATGTTACCGAGAACGGATTTGTCCACGATGTACCAAGCTTTGTATAAACTATAAGTCTTGGCGCAAAGCCGAGCATACTGAGCAACGAGTAATAAATAAAATCATATCTCATAGAGCCGTAATACTTTGACACCATACCAATCGGAATAAACGGAACAAGCCGTGTTACCGCAAGGACATACGGATTGCCGTTGCCCTTAAAATGAATCCAATCACGAACGAATCGCAATTTTTTATAATTCAAAATCATTCCTGTCCATCCGCCGCCGAGAAACATTCCCTCGACATATTTTTCCGCAAAGAAGAAAAATATAAATAAAGCATTCAATGCCAAAGCTGTTCCAAGCGGAAAGACCATACCCGAAATAACGCACAAAAACGAAAGAGGTATCGGCAGCTGGCATTTTGCAATATAAAGCGCAAAAATGCACAAAATGATTTCAAATGTTGTATCAAGCCTCGCAACCGCTTCGTCGATTTTTGTAAACCAACGAATGATTGTATCAAATCTCGTTTCAAGCAGAGTATGGTTATAAAGCGCTATACCAAGCAATACGAGCAAGCCTATTGTCACCGTCAAAATAACGGTCGAGGCAAGACCCATTCTATATCGTTTTGTCTGTTTCATATAATCAAACCTATGCTTATTTTGTATTAATGAGCGTCAAGGACTATGACTGCTCATAATAATTGCCCAAAAATGTAAATTCGGGCAACTCGTCAGACAAGGCACAGAGCAAATCGAGCGTTGCCTCATCACGGACAGAACCCATTATATCGACATAAAAGTAATAGTCGAATTTTCCGTTTGCAACCGGTCGTGACTCAAGTTTTGTAAGGTTAAGCCCTGTCATAGAAAACCTGCCAAGCACTCTGTAAAGCGAGCCTGTACGGTGCGGTGCAGAGAAAATAAGCGAAATTTTGTCCGCGTCGTCGTCAATCACAAGTTCTTTAGAAATAACAATAAATCTTGTGGTATTATTGCTGACATTCTGTATTCCTCTGCGAATAATTTTAAGTCCGTATTTTTTTGCCGCTTCCTCGCTGCATATTGCGGCAACATCTGTCCTTTTGCTTTCACTTACAAGCTTTGCGGCAGCAGCAGTATTAGAATAGGTTATGCCTGTAAAATCAAAGCTTTTGAGAAAAACACCACACTGCGACAATGCCTGGGGATGAGAATAAACATCCTCTATATCTTCAAATTTTACGCCTTCTCTTGCACAAAGGCAATGCTCAACTGCCAAATCGTAAGCACCCACAACATAAAATCTGTACTTCATTATAAGGTCATATGCCTCATGCACAGAGCCTGCCGTAGAGTTTTCAACAGGTATGATACCGTACTTAGCCTTATTTTGATTTACCGCCTCAAAAACATCCTCAAACTGCTTATAAAAAGCAATAGGAGAATCCGGGAAAAGTGCATTGGAGGCCTTTGAGCTGTACGCTCCGTCAACGCCCTGACAGGCAATCGGCTCACCGTTTGCAGTAAGCTTTTGACCGCCCTTAGCGTTTGTGACGCTTTTACGAAGTGCCTCACCGCCGCCTATAATCTTATGCTGAAGCGCACGAGATGAGTCCATAATAGCCGAAAAAACGGTTTTCATCATTTCGCCTTGCTCACCGCACTGCTCGGCAACGCAATCAAGCACCTCCTGCTCTCTTTTTTCGTTAAGAACAGGAATATCATTAGCTACCTTGTATTCTGCTACACGACGAGAGACATCCATTCTTTTAAGCAAAAGAGGGATAAGCTCGTCATCTATTTCGTCAATTTCATTCCTAAGTTGTAATAGATCCATTAATCAGAGATTTCCTTTTTACATCATTAAATCGAGAAGCCCGAGAGCGACCGCACACTCTATTACAGGCACAGCCCTGACAACAATACAGGGGTCGTGTCTGCCGTGAATTTCAAGCTCCTCGTTTTGCATAGTCTGTAAATTTACGCTATGCTGTTTTTTTGCGATAGACGGTGTGGGCTTAACCGCAACGCTCACCGCAAGCGGTGCGCCGTTTGTCATTCCGCCCAAAACTCCGCCATTGTTATTTGAAAGAGTTACGATTTTGCCGTTTTGAGCAGCATATTCATCATTAACCTCGGATGCATTTTTATCCGCAAAATCAAATCCCAGACCGAACTCAACACCCTTAACGGCAGGAACTCCGAACAAAACAGCCGCAAGTCTGCCCTCAACGGTATCAAACATATTTCCGCCGAGACCGACAGGAAGCCCTACTGCAAAGCATTCGATCACTCCGCCCACGCTGTCCATATCGGTTCTCGCCTTTTCAATTTCGTTGCGCATTAGCTCCTCTACGCTCTCGTCAACAACGCTGAAAGCCTTTGATGAAAGAGCGTTCAAAAACTGAGCGCTTACGCAATTCGGGTTTACCGTCGCATCACACATGCTGCCAATCTGCTTTATATGTGCGCCCACGCTTACTCCCTTTTGTGCCAAAATTTGCTTTGCCACGGCACCCGCAAAAACAAGAGGTGCGGTAAGTCTTCCGCTGAAATGTCCTCCGCCACGAATATCGTTATTTCCGCCAAACTTTACATAAGCGGGATAATCGCTGTGACTCGGACGCGGAACGGTTAAAAGATTAGAATAATCACCGCTTTTTGTGTTTGTATTTTCTATCACCATAGCCAGCGGTGCGCCTGTTGTAACGCTGTCAAGCATACCCGAAAGAATATGAGGAATATCCTTTTCAAGCCTCGGTGTAGATGTTTTATCCTTACCCGGCGCTCTGCGTGCCATATCCCTGTATACAGCGTCCATATCTATTTTTATTCCGGCAGGTAAGCCGTCAATAACACAACCTATAACTTCACCGTGACTTTCGCCGAAAATGCTAAGCTTGATTTTTTCACCTATCACAGATGACATTCGCCTTACCTCCCAATTTATTATAATCATCAAAGAATGCAGGATATGATTTATTTATGCTTTGTGCGTCGTCAATAATGCTTTCGCCCTGTGCGCCTGTCGCAGCAACAGTCATAGCCATAACAATTCTATGGTCGTTAAATCCCTTTAATTCTGCACCCTTGAGCGTGCTGTGCTTAATAATCATACCGTCAGGCGTCGGTGTAATATCCGCACCTGATTTTTTTAGATTATATGTCACGCTTTCTATTCTGTCTGACTCCTTGAGCCTAAGCCTCTGTGCGCCTTTAATCACGGTTGTACCGTCTGCATAAGCGCCTAAAACAGCCAACGCAGGCACCATATCGGGTATATCCGCAGCATCAATTTCTATACCTTTAAGGTTGCTTTTATACACCGTTAAAGAGTTTTCACCACGCTCAACCCTTGCGCCAAAGCGTTCGATAATATCCGCAATTTGCTTATCGCCCTGCGTAGAATTAAAGTAAACACCCGTCATCTCAACCCTGCCGAAAAGTGCGCCTGCAACCGCATAAAATGCAGCCTGAGACCAGTCACCCTCGACCGAATAATCACGAGGAATATATTTTTGGTGACCTTTGATGAAATAGCCGTTTTCCGTTTGAGCGACCTCAACTCCGTAATCAGCCATAACCTTAATCGTCATATTGACATAAGGCTTTGATTCAAGCTCGGTTGTCAAAACTATCTCGCTGTCGTCATCAAGAAGCGGCAACGCAAGAAGCAATCCCGTTATATACTGTGACGAAATATCGCCCGCTATTTCAAAGCGACCGCCAACAAGCTGTCCCTCTATACTCAAAGGCAATCCGCCGTCTGTCCTGCACTCAACATTATGCTCGGGCAAAAGTCTCAAATATTCTCCGATTGGACGCTCGGGAAGCTTACCCTCACCTACAAAGGTGACCGCCCTGCCCAAAGCTGCCGCTATCGGAATCATAAAACGAAGCGTTGAACCCGATTCTATACAATTTATCGTATTCTCGCCATTTTCAAGCGCCCGAATTGCCGAAACAGTAGCAAGCATATCCTTTGACTCAATTAGCGGAGAAACCTCGCCGCCACCCGCCAAAAACGAGCAAATCAAGGCTCTGTGGGCAGCAGACTTTGACGGAGGAAGCAAAACGGTTCCGTCAATTATTGAGTTTTGCACTCTTACTTTACTCATTGTTCCAAACCGAAAAATTTCGGTATATCTCCATAACTGATTTCTTTAATAAAAGCGTCACCTATCGAATTAAGCAATATAAATTTTATAGCACTTCCCGTACGCTTTTTGTCGGCATTCATAGCCGAAATTATATCACAAAGACTGTTGCTGTCCTCAATTCTCAAATCGAATTTTCTCAGCACCCTTGCTATTCTGTCAGCAGTTCCGACAGCCGTTATGCCGTTAATTTCCCCTGCTCTCGCCATAATAACCATTCCAATACCGACTGCCTCACCGTGAGACACCTGTGAGAAATTATGCAATTTTTCGATAGCGTGGCCGGGAGTGTGACCGAAATTAAGCAAAGCTCTCTCGCCATGCTCCTTTTCGTCTCGCTCAACGACGCCTGCTTTAATCTGCACGCAACGATAAACAATTTCGTCAATACACTCTTTTGTGTCGCCGAGTTCAATCAAATCAAACAGTTCTTTACTCTTGATACACCCTGTTTTAATAGCCTCAGCCATTCCGTCAGAAAAGAAATGTGCTGTAAGAGTATCGAGCGTATCCGTGTCAATCAGCACCAAAGCGGGCTGATGAAACGCACCGCAAAGGTTTTTACCCTGTGGCAAATCAACTGCCGTTTTTCCTCCGACGCTGGAATCCACCTGTGCCAAGAGCGATGTGGGAATTTGAACAAAATCAATTCCTCTCAAATAAACCGCCGACGCAAAGCCTGCCATATCTCCGCAAACTCCGCCGCCGAGAGCAACCACAAGGTCATTTCTCGTAAGCTCATTTTGTGCCATAAACTCAACCATAGAAACAACGGTTGCTGTGGTTTTCGACTCCTCGCCCGCCGAATAAACATATTCGCAAATCTCAAAGCCGCCGTTCTCGAGGCTCTGCTTTACGACATCGGCATAAAGCGGATGCACATTCGTATCGCTTACAAGGCATATTTTTTTAGCGTTTGTAACATTTTTTATGTAATCGGCACACCGACTGATAATCCCCTTTTCAATAAGAATATCATATCCCTTGCCGACATTAACAGTAACTTTTTTCATTAACCGATTTCTTCCTTTATGCTGTTTGCCTTGTTCATCAAATCGCAAAGAGCCTGTCTGTCCTCATTGACGATATTGTACTTAAACTGCATAAGGTTTGATACCAAATCATCTACCTCACGGACAAGTGCATCCTTGTTATCAATAAACAAATCAGACCACATATCGGCATTAATTCTTGCAACTCGGGAAACATCCCTATACGAACCTGCAGAATATCCGGGATGCATCGGTGCAAGCGGTGACAAAACATACGAACAAGCAAGAACATGAGCAATCTGCGAGGTGAATGCAATCATCTCGTCGTGATGCTCGGGGGTTGTAACAACAGTTCTTGCAAACCCCATATCCTGAGCCAAGCCGACAAGAGCGTCAATCTTGTTTCTCGGAGTGCAGTCGTACGGTGTAACGATAAAGCTGGCATTGTCAAAAAGTGTGTCAAGGCTGTTATCATAGCCTCCGACCTCTCTGCCTGCCATTGGGTGAGCGCCGATATAATAAAAATCGAGTGCTTCATTTTCAAGCTGCTTGCAGATTTTTGTCTTAATACCGCAGGAATCGGTAACAATACTGTCTTTTTTAAAGCAGTCCTTATGCTCCAATATAAAAGGAACAATCGCATCGGGATAGAAATTTACAAAAGTAATATCCGCATCCCTCATAAGTTCTTCAAGCTCACCGCTTTCGTCGATAACGCCGTCTCTGAGAGCTTTTTCGGTAACGGACGGAGTTCTGTTCCATCCCAAAACAGTATGGTTTGTATTCTTTTTTAATGTCTTAGCAAGGCTTGCGCCGATAAGACCTAAGCCGCAAATTAATACCTTCATTTTTCATCCACCCTTATGTGAAAACCTATTCACACATACTAATAATATATTAATATTTTTAGAATGTCAAATTATTATGCACAATGTAATAATCTTTTAACATTATTTCATAAAATCGCAAAAAATAAGGCTATGGGCAAAACCCATAGCCTTATAATTTTTAGTTACTCGAAGTAATCGCCGTTTGAATCGTCCCTGTTAAGGTCGTTCTTGCTGTTACTGTCGAATGTTGAAGTTGTTACTCCGTTTGAATTCAAAGCATATTTTCTGATTTCAAGCTGAGGTTCAATATAATTTTTCTTCATATCAATACCTCCCAATCAGAGAGTAGCTGTTGTGTTAGACGGGGTAGTTACAGGAGTATAAACTGTGTTGAGGTTATGGTTTGCATCCTCATAAACCATATAAGCAACCCAGCTCATCGGAACTTCACTAACCTTCTTACCTGCAAGCTTAGTATGTGTGAGTGAGCATACATACTGATTACCCTCGGTATGATAGTTAGACTTAATTCTGATAAGGTTATTCGCCGTGCCTACATTGCCAAGAACATAATTACCTGTAAACATTGTCTTAGAGCCTGTTGTTGCTGAGTAAAGTACACCGGTTTCAACCATCTTTGCACCCTGAGGTACTGCGAAGGTAGATACCATTGAGAACTTACCGTTTTGAATTACAAGCTCGTTTTGAGTTGTGATGCTTGCACCGTTTTCGTCAAACTTGTTTTCAGCATCGAAGAATGTATATTCATCAAAACTAAGCTGATCAAATATAGCCTTGTCGATAGCCATAATAACGGTGTTCGGCTTACTTACTCTGAAGGTGTAATCCTCGCCGTATGCTACAACCTTTGCCTTAGCCTTGTTGATATTTTCAATCATTTCAGCGCTTAGATTATTAGTGCCTTGGTTTGTAGTATTAATAACCTTCTTAGTTTTGAAGTTTTGAACAAATGCGTCCTTATCATCTGCGTTTATTTCGAGCCAAGCGTAAACAGGAGGTCTCTTGGTAGAAGTAGTTTCGTTATATCTATGATAACTTCTACCATTATTAGCAACTTTAACAGTCTGCTTAACACCTGTACCTGTTGCATAGCAGGTCAAGTCATAGAAGAGATCCTGACCGTAATAGCCTTCGCCGTTCTCAGTACCCTTTGTAAATGAAAGCTCATCATTATAATGAAGATTTTCAATAGTTGGGTCAAATTTAAACTTACCAGAAAAGTAACCAATATTAAGTACAGAAACCTTATAGTTACCTGCAACAGCCTCGGCAGCCTTGTAGTTTGCTGTAATAACTGTGTTGCCGTTTACTGTTACGCTCTGGTCAGCGGCAGCTGATGCGCCGTCAACGCTGTAATCAACGAAGTCGTAGTAAGCAACCTGAGGAACTGTATAGTTATTTGCTGTACCTGTTTCCTTGCCGACATTAATCGTAGTACCGGCAGGAACATACTCAACAGCGTATGGAATTGAGTTAATTCCGTTTACATATGTTACCTTGTAAGTCTGAGCAGAAGTAGCCTTCTTAGTAGTAAGTTTTGTTTCGCCCTTAACTACAAATGTAATCTCTGTATCGCTTGTTGCGAACTTCTTAGGAGTTGAAGTACTCGGTGACTCGCAAGCATAGTACCAGTCAACCTTCTCATTGTTAGGTGCAGTGATAGTTACCTCTTCACCATATGGGAATGTGCCATTAGGTGCACCGTCAACAGAGATATTGTAATTTTTCAAGGTTATACCGTTAAGTGCATCGTTGATTGCGTTATCAACTTCAGTAATATTAGTATATGTTGCAGCTAAAACATATTTGGATGCTACAAGAACTTTTTCAGAAGCAGTAAGCTTATTGAGAGCTTCTGTAATTTTAGCTTGGTCATAAGCATCAGGGTCGTTCTTCTTTGCTCTGAGATCTTCTTTAGCAGCATCAAGAGCCGAAGTGTCGATAGTAGCATTTACAAGATACTTGCTTGCAAAATTAGTTCTAATATCTTCAGCTTCCTTAGCTATACCTGCTGTGATATTAGGCATATTGTATGAGCTAATATCTTTATCGTCTGTGTAACGGCCTGCTCTTTCATCCTTAGTCATAGGATAATATGTAAGCTTGCCGAGAGCGTCGTTGAGAGTTCTGAGAGAAGCAGCAGTATAAACATTATCCTGAATGCCTGTAACAAGTTCACTAACAGCTTCATCAACAGGTGTGAAATCAGCTACGAAAACAAGTGCGTCGTATGCAGCCTGAAGAGTCTTAGTAAGTTCATTGATAGTAGCCTGCTCTGTATAATCGTAGTCACGAATGTTAATATCGTTGTACTTAGTCGCATATGCAGAAGCAGCTGACTCATATACAGGCTTAAATTGTGCTAATGATGAAGGCTTAATAAGGTCCTGCTGTTGCTCGTATACCTTCTGTGCCTTTTCGTAAATTTCCTTGAACTTTGTATTAGAAGCACATTCTACAAGATTCTTTCTTGCCTGAAGAACGTTATTATATCTTGTATCGCACTCCTCTACAATCTGCTCATAGGTCATTTTGGTATAATCCATATCAGCCTTTGCATTAGCTACGGCATTCAAAAGGTTATTCCATGATGTGTTTGTGTATTTACTGCTTGTAGCGAGGAAATCCGCACTCTCGCAGTGGTCGATAAGTCTAAAGAGTGTAGAAACATTTACAAAGCCGATATCGAGGTCGTAAAGGTTTCTTGCGTATGAATAACCTGACCATGTCTGAACAACATTACCCGGGTCTTTGTGTCTCCACATAAATACGAGACCCATATAAAGTCCGAGATAGTTAGAATCCAATCTTGTGGAAACTCTTGACGGCTTATTCTCTGCTGTAATGCCCTTATTAGAAGTATCCGGAAGAGTAACTTCGATATTATTAGTGAAGGTAGCTTCGCCGCCCTTACACATAATACCGCCCGGTCTTTTGCTCAAGCCCTCTGTTGTGCCGAGAACAGCTGTAAAGTCGTGGTCCATCTGGTCGTTAGAAATAACGGTACCGTCTGCTTCTGTACCAAGACCGCTGGCGCCCGAACGCTTAGTTACCTTAAAGTTATTCCACTTAAATTCTGCGCCGTTTACGCTCAAGCCAAGTCCGCCTTTAAGAGTATTAATCTTATCCTGCGGCATTGAGAAGTCTGAAGGCCAGCCATATCCGGCAGCGCTACTTGAAGAAATTTCCTGAGAAGCAATGGTCTTATCAGCATTTACATTAACAGAGTCAAGAACTGTCTCAAAGTCGGTAACTGTCTGATAGTTATAAGCGGTCCATGTAGTAGGAATAGTTGTCTTATACTCGGCTGAATCAGTAATAAAGTAAACCTTATCAGTAACATGAGTCCACTTATAATTATAGTAACTTGGTCTATTAGGAGCCGGAAAATCATTAGTTATAGTGTGACCGCCATTTGCAACCGTACCGTTAGCAAGAAGCTTAAACGAGAGCGAAAGATTCTCGATAGCACTGCCGATAGCGTTTACAAGATTAACATAGTTAGTAATAGCTGCGTCAACCTGATTTTTGATTCTCGCATTAACCTTTGGAATATTGTTATGATAGATTTCTGCGTCTGCAACAGCAGAAGCAAGGATATTATAGTTGCCGTACTGGTCCTTATCCTTTTCCTTGCTCTTACCTGCGGCAATAGCAGTGTTAAGGTTAAAGCCATAGTCAACTACAACAGTATTAATATTAATAACTGCCTTAGCAACCTCGTCAACAATCTGATTAAGGTGGCGCTCAACAGTAGCTCTGTTTTCTGCGTTATCCTGAATCTTAGCCGGGTCGAAGCCGTAATCATCTACCTTGCCCCAAACAGCAATCTTTGCGGCAGTTACCATAGCCTGAAGATTTACCTCATCAACTGAAGTGTCAACAAAGTACTGCTGGTTATTGAGAATTGTATCTGCATTGTCGATAGCGTACTGAAGAACAGTTGTATCAACAACCTGCTTATTAAGTACGAGAGCCTCTCTTGCATTTTTAAGTGCAGTGTAAAGCTCCTGAGCATTTGTTGTGTCAATGCCGTATTTATTTTGCGTCTTATTATAGAAGCCTGAAATTGTATTTACAGCGTTTTCGTAAGCAGTAACAAATGTTTCCCAAGATTCAGCTGTGTAGTTTTCGTTATTGTCATTTTTCTTTTCATAGATAGTCTTTGACTTAGTAGCAATTTCTGTCTTTAATGCCTTATAAGCATTTACATTCTTATCGGCAGTCGGTTTAGACTGTGCGTTATGAACAATCTTAGTGATGACTTTATTTGTACCGTTTTCTGATTCATCCTGAACAGAAGTAAGTGTGATAGAGTCAACATCGAATGTAAGAGCGTCCTGAACTCCTGAAACAACTGTGCTTAAGCCGCCCTCTCTATAAAGAGAAACATTAGAAAGATTTGTACGAACTGTGCTGTCAGTTGCCAAATCAGCAAGTGCCTTATAGTTTACAACATAGATGTGGTGCTTAATCTTATCAAGCGAAGCGAAAGCACTTGCGGTGTCGTTAATAGCATTCATCTTTCCCTGATCGCCTGAGCCGTAGTAAACCCATCTGTCTGCAACTTCGAGAACGCCGAGACCGTCGCCACCGCCATCCTGTGCTTTAATCTGATAATCAAAGCCGGCATTATCTACCTTGTAAGCGGTAGCGTAAGTCTGCCACCAGCTTCTTTGTCCAAAAGCACCAGCAGCATATTGTGTCCATATATGACCACTGTTATATACCTCGTCGGATCTTGAACCGATTTGATTTCCCTTTCCACGAGCACCGCTGAAGGTAAGATAATTAACATCTCCGCCCTTCCAAGAGTAACTGTCGCCCTTGGTATATGAGAGAGACATAAATGCACCGTTGTTACTACATTCATTCTCTTTTTTATTAAATGTAGCCTCACCGGAGGTGGTAGGATAACATCTAAAGATGTATCTGTTTTGCTTACTTTCATTAGCCTGAATTCTTGCCATCAAAACAGCCGGAACAACAGCGCCTGCGTCAGAGCCGTCATGAAGGAGAATTGTGTTAGGATAATAAATCTGAACCTTGAGCTTTTCTGCAACAGGGAAATCAACAGCCAAGCCGGCAGGATTGCCGTCGTCGCTGTAACCGCTGTTACCGCTGGTGCAAGCCTCGGTATAAAGGATATTATTATAGAACTCTCTATAATTATTCTGCATATCCGACTCGGATGTATTAGAGAATGACGGTATCTTAGAGTTATACTTACCTGTTACGGTATCAACCCACTCTGTCATTCTGAGAGTCTTAGCAAGAAGATCCTGTGCAAGAGTATCGTAATCTGCAGCAGCTTCTGCATTATTACCATACTGAGCAGCGTCGACAGCTGCACAAGCCTTTACATAAGCCTCGTAAGCGCCTGGCATATTCTTATACATACCTGTCTTTGAGTTTGCAAGACTTGCCATCTTAGCTTCATAAATTGCGATAGCCTTATTAACAGCGTCAACACCTTTGCCGATGTCGTCCATATTAATATTGTATGCACAGGAAACAGAAACATTAGCATTGCTGAGCCAAGTATCTGTCCAGCCATTGTTTCCACCGGTCTGACCGGTAGAAGTCTGCATAACCATAACTACAAGCTCTGTCTGCTTTTCTGCGATAGCAGCATTAATAGCAGAGGTAAGGTCAACCGATACGGATGAGCTTGCTGTAATTTGGTCAGCGCTGATAGTTTGAATAAGGCTGTTATTCAGACCAAAATATGTCTTAGCCTTAGCCTGATGTGTACGCTCTCCGTTGCCGTAAAGAGAAGCAATCTGGTTATCGCCGTTTTTAAGGTTAACTGTTCCCTGTGTAGCACGGTAGAACGAAAGACCCATACATTCGCTATCTTTAGCATTTACAGAAACATTCATCAAGGCACTTGTAGCCTGAGCGCCCATATTCTTTAACGAAGTAATATCAAACTTCCAGAAACCGACAGTGAAGCTATTATCCTGACCGTCATCAACGATATTCATTCTGTTTGATTGAAGACGACCCGCACCGCTTTGCTGAACAAGACCGACCATAGTTGAGTCGAGAACAGATGAACTTGCTGTACCGGAAGAAACGGTGTAATAAGCCTTCATACCCTGATAAGCCTGTGATGTATCATACTTAAGCTTTGTATCAGTCCAGCCATTTGTCTTGCCTTTGCCTCCGGCTTGCTTTTGAGTTACCATAATTGTGCAGTAGCTCAAACCCTTTTGGATAGATGCGTTGATTGCACCTGCAATATCAACGGTAAGGGTAGTGCCATTGGTTACGGAAGCAGCCTCAAAGGTCTTAATCTCCTGCAAGCCATAGTATGACTTCGCTCTGTCCAAGTGACCGCCGTTAGCGCCGCTAACTCCTGAAAACTGTGTGCTGCCGTTTACAGCAGACGCAGCAGCGTCATTAGTACCGTACCAGAATGTAAGACCCTGGCAGTCGCCGTCTTTAGATTTTACGGTTACATTAAGAGGTGCTGTGGTTACAGTAGCGCCAATTGCTTTAAGTGAAGAAATATCGTATCTCCAAAAACCGACAGAGAAGTTACTGTCCTCCTGGTCGTTTACGATATTCATTTCGTTGTTGCTAAAACGACCGTTATCGCTGCAAACAACGCCACCTGCCGCAATCGGGAGCGAGGTGAATTCCTCATCGGCAGCGAAAACGGAAAGAGGTAACGCAGTGGATACCATCAAAACCGCTAACAAGCAAGCGACGAGCTTTTTGAATGTTTTTTTCATAAAAGAAAAACCTCCTTTTAGAATTACCACATAAGGCGGACTGCTACTATTCCACCTTAGTGTTGTTCATTATTCAGTAACATATTATCATATAAATATTAAATAATCAAGTGAAAAATTTATTACAAATTTGTTTTTTCAAAAATTTATCACTTTTAACATATTCAGTACTGTTTTATTATAGAATATGCCCAAATCCTACAAAAGGGCAAAACAAAAAGGACCGCAATTTGCAGTCCCTAAAATACGCTGAAATAAAGCTTTTTACTCGAAATAATCACCGTTTGAGTCGTCTCTGTTAAGGTCGTTTTTACTGTTACTATCGAATGTTGAAGTTGTTACTCCGTTTGAAGATACAGCATATTTTCTAATTTCAATTTTCGGTTGCGAGTACATTTTCTTCATACTGATACCTCCTCAAATTAAGCATTGCACGGCACAGAACCGTCCTGCCTCGATTACTGTAAACATAATATCACATAACAGATTGAAATGCAACAATAAAATAAAAATTTATTTTGACATTATAAAACTTTACAATTCATTCACATTTATGCTTTACGCTTTTGCAAATCTGTAAGAAAACATCAATTTCATACAAAACAATCGCACAGGAGTGACTGAGAATGATGCAATATATAATGTAATATAATATAGTATAGTATATGGCTCCTTTTTCAAGGGATAGGGACTCTCAGCGCTCCCTTATCAAAGGAGGCATTATTAAAAAACAGACAATATGCTATTGCAAAACGAAAGGCATTGGATTATAATACCCTTGCATTGTATCCGTGAGGAAAAAACAAATCCTCGGCCGAATGCTTTTTGTGTGGCAGGAGATTAGGAACAGTAGCAGAAAGGAAAATTAAATATGAAAAACACAAAGACACAAAAGATAGTGGGCATCGGTCTGTTTACCGCTATCATAGTTGTATTACAGCTTCTTGCGGCAACTATCAAATTCGGACCGTTTTCAATCACCTTGGTGCTTGCACCTATCGTTATCGGCGCTGCTCTTTACGGAATCGGCGCAGGCGCATGGCTCGGCCTTGCATTCGGCGTGAGCGTACTTATCAGCGGTGACGCAGCAGCATTTATGACAATCAGTCCTATCGGCACGGTATTGACCGTGTTAATGAAGGGCATGCTTGCAGGTCTTGCGGCAGCTTTGGTTTACAAGGCTATCGAGGGCAAAAACAAAACTGTTGCAGTAGTTATGGCGGGTATCGTTTCTCCGATAGTGAACACAGGAATTTTTCTTGCAGGATGTTACATTTTCTTCCAGGAATGGCTGACTGCCGCATTCGGCACAACAGGCTTTGCAACCGTTGTGGCAGGACTTGTTTCGGTAAACTTTGCCGTTGAGCTTGGAATCAATATGATTTTGGCTTCTGTTATCGTCAGAATCATCGACATCGGAAAGAAACAAATCAAGAGCAAAAAGAATTAATTTACAAATTTTAGGTTCATCTCGCAAGAGGTGAACTTTTTTGTTGTATAAACTCATATTTAATGTTATAATATACTTAATTATATATGGCAGGTGAAAATATGAAAGAGGAAAAGGCAAAAGACAGCAGAACAAACGACAGTCTTGTTATAGGAAGAAACGCTGTTACGGAATTACTAAAAAGCGGCAGAGAGGTAGAAAATGTACTTGTCGCAAAGGGCGAGCATGAAGGCTCAATCAACAGAATACTTGCGCTTTGCAAAGAGAAAAAAATTGTAGTAAAGAATGTTGACAGAAAAAAGCTTGATTTCTTAGCTCCGGGCGGAAATCATCAGGGCGTTGCCGCAAACATTCCGGCGCACGAATACAGCACGGTTGACGAGATTTTAGCCTATGCAGAGGAAAAGGGCGAATCGCCGTTTATTATTATGTGTGACGAAATTGAGGACAGCCACAATCTGGGCGCAATTATCCGTACGGCAGAGGCTTGCGGAGCGCACGGTATAATTATTCCAAAACGCAGAAATGTTGGGCTGAACTACATTGTTGCGAAAACAAGCTGCGGCGCACTTGAATATATGAAGGTTGCAAGGGTTACAAATCTTGCGACAACGATTGACGAGCTGAAGAAGAAAAACATATGGGTTTACGCAGCGGATATGGACGGACAGAGATGGGACAAAACCGATTTTTCGGGCGGATGCTGTCTCGTTGTCGGAAGCGAGGGCAACGGCGTCGGCAGACTTATCAAGGAAAAGTGTGATGTCACCGTCAGCCTGCCTATGATGGGCAAGGTAAACAGCCTGAACGCATCGGTTGCGGCAGGAATTTTAATGTACGAAATAACCAGACAAAGACTGAACGGTTAAAGGAGCAGATATGAGCGACAATCCTTTATCTATTGATGAAATAATCAGGCGAGCAGAACTGATAAAGGCTGAGGCTGAGGAACAGCTTGCGAAAGCGCAAAAGAGCCTTGACGAAAAGACGCAGAGTGCAATCAAGGAAGTAGCTGTTGACAGCAAGGCTGTTATGGAAAAGGTAGAACAGCTTAGTGCCGAGGAGGACATAAAATCATACGAGCCTCCGAAAAAAGCGAGTGCCGAAAAAACGCAGGCTGTCAGGCTGTCTTTTAACAAAAAGGACAAGACGAAAATGATGCCTGCTATCAAAAATGCTGTCAAAATCACGGACGAGGACGAAAACGACGACGATATGAAAATCGTTGGCGACGAGGATACCTTTGAAAAAGGACTTTTCCCAAACGAAAAGACAAAGCCGGTTGTACTGAGCAGCAACGATTCCGACATCGGTACCGAATTGCAGGAAGTGCCGACGCTCATTGCAAGGGAGAATCTCGGCAAATACCTTGAAGGAGACAGCGACGACACTCCAAAGCAAAGCGAGTTTCAAGAGGACATCGGCATACAAATGAGCTTTGACGGCTTTGACGACGAGGTTGAGGAAGTGCCGACCATTGACGAGGAGATTGCGGAAAAAATCCTCATTGAGCAGAGAAAAGAAAAGGTGGACAAGTTCCGTCTTTTCGGTCCTGACAAAACCGACAGCGAGCTTGGCGACGAAGAGTACACGGAATCCGACTACCGCTACGAGGGACAGCAGGCTGGAATTTTAGCAAGTCTGCTTACAAAAAAATCGAGAGCCACCGCACAGGTTATCATAACGCTTTTTTTCGGAATAATAATGTTCATACTGACTGTACTAAGCCAAAAGAACGAGCTTCCGAGATTTCTCTCATCGTCGAGTGCATATATATCGACGGGACTTGTCTTTTTGATAATGACGGCAGTAGTTAATTACAACATATTCTTGCACGGCTTTAATTTCAAAAAAGGCTTTAACTGCGATCTACCGATAGCGGTAACGACGACAGCAATAATCGCACAAAGCATAGGCTTCCTTGTTTCGGACGACCTATGGCTTGACAACGGGCAATTTTTAGGCTCGTTTGCGGCATTGAGCCTACTGATTTCGCAGATGGGCAAAAGGCAAATTATAATCAGAATCATTGATAACTTTGATTTTATCATTAATCAAAAAGACAAATACTGCTTAGAAAACATTGCGAATGCAGTAGACTGCGAAATTATCGGCAGAGGAATTCTTGAGGAAGAACAGCCGATAATCAAAACACAGGTCAAAACGGATTTTCCCACTAATTTTATGGAAATCAGCTGCAAAACAGAGCCGTCAGACAAGCTGTCTCGCATATTGTCTCCGATAAGCTGGTGTTTGAGCGTAATCCTTGCAGTTGTTATAGGAATCATTGAAAGCAAGTACACAGGAATTAACATAGGCATTATCGCACTTTGCATAACAACTCCTGTTGCGCTGCTGTATCAAATGAACATAATACTCAGCGACATTTCCGCACAGCTTGACAAATACAACGCACGAATCTGCGGATTCAACGGAGTTGATATGGCGTCGAACGCAGACGCATTGGTTATGGAAGCAGGCGACCTTTTTGCAAAACAGGGCTGTGACCTGCACGGAATAAAGGTTTTTCACAAGGCAAAGGTTGACGATGCAATCGTATATGCCGCAGCAGTTATCATAAAGACTAACGGTCCGCTGAGTCATGTATTCGACAATGTTATAATAGGCAAGCAATCCATTCTTCCCAAGGTTGAAAATGTGATTTACGAAGAAAAAATGGGCGTATCCGCTTGGGTTTACAAGCGTAAGGTGCTTGTGGGAAACCGAAATATGTTGATAAACCACGGGGTTGATGTGCCGAAAGAAAGCTTTGAGAACAGATACACAAGAAAGAACAGAAAAGCGCTCTATTTGGCTGTAAACGGTAAGATTATGGCTATGTTTGTTGTGTCATACAGTGCGTCACCCGAATTAAAGCGAGAACTGAAAAAAATCGAAAAGTCGGGAATCACGCTGATTGTAAGAAGCAATGACCCTTATGTAAATGAGGAGAGCCTATCCGAGCTGTTTTCTCTGCCAAAGGGATTTATCAGGGTAATGGATTATCCTGCCGCAAGAGTTTACGACAAATACTCGGATATGAGCGTTGAAAAATCCCCTGCTTATGTTGTTCACGACGGCAGTGCAAAAGGCTTGATAGCGTCGATAAGATGTGCAATAAGTGCCGTTCGTTCAAGAAGCACAATTAATTTTCTAACATCCTTTGGCGTTGCGCTCGGATTTGTATGCGTTGCGTTTATGGCTGCCGTAAAGGGGTACGGTCAACTAACCGCTATGTCACTTATCGGATATTCGGTTATTTGGAACCTCTTTGTTTATATGGTTTCAAAACTACAAAGAATCAGCCTTTAGGTTGACTGTTGACTATTGAATGCTATTACTATATAATATAATTACTAAAAATTAAGGTTGGTACTCTATGAGCTTTAGAATAATTGCAGACAGCTGCTGTGACCGCACAAAAGAAATCGACGAAATGAACAATATTACATTTGTTCCGCTTACGCTGTCTATCGGCGACTACTCCATTCCGGATGACGAAAATTTCAATCAGGACGACTTCATTTCAAAAGTGGTCGAATCGGGAACAATTCCAAAGACAGCCTGCCCTGCTCCGGATGCCTTTGCAAAAGCTATGGACTGTGACGAGGATGATGTTTATGTCATCACTATTACCGACAAGCTTTCGGGAACATACAATTCGGCGCTTCAGGGCAAGATGCTTTACGAAGAGGAGCATTCGGGAAAGAATATTCATATTTTCAACTCCCTTGCCACCTCAGGAATTGAAAGCCTTACGGTTGAAAAAATCACCGAGCTTGCATCAAGCGATATGCCGTTTGACGAGGTAGTAAAGGAGATTGAAGATTTTATTCTAAATCACACGGCTCTTTACTTCTGTCTTGAATCACTCGATGTGCTTAACAGCAACGGCAGACTTTACGCAATGGCTGCAAGCATACTTAAAAAGATTAAGCTAAAGCTTATTTGCGAAAGAACTCAAGAAGGCTCTGTAAAGCTTGCAGGTCAAGAGTTCAACGCAAACAGAGCGTTAATTAAAATGGCAAACATCATAGCATCCGATATGAAGGACAAAAACCCTGAAAACAACAAAATTGTCCTTTCTCATGTTTGCTGTGAGGATAAGGCACAGCTCGTTGCGCAAAAGCTCGAGGGTGTTGGCTTTAAGAGCGTAGAAATCGTCAAGGCAAGCGGTCTTAACTCCGTTTATGCCGCAAAGGGCGGACTTATAGTTTCATACACAAAGTAAATTCACAGGCGGGGTTATCCTCGCCTGTTTTAAGATTATGAGAGAAATAAGCTTTATTATAAAAGAAAAAGACGACGCAAGACAGATAAAGGATTTTTTAAGGGAATTCGGGGTATCCGCTTCCCTGCTGTCAAAGTTGAAAAGAAGTGAAAATGCAATCACTAAAAACGGCAGCTTTGCAAAAACAATAGAAACACTTTCTGTCGGCGACGAATTAAAAATAAGAATTGACGATTCGGGTAAAATGCCCTCCCCTACGAAAATGGATGTGCAGATAATCTACGAAGATGAGGACATATTGGTGCTGAACAAGCCGCCGCTTATGCCTGTTCACGAAAGCAGAAACCATATAGGCGACACCCTTTCAAATTTTGTTTCGTACCACTGCAATGAGGACACGGCTTTTCGTGCGGTTTTCAGACTTGACAGAGATACAAGCGGACTTGTTCTTGTAGCAAAGCACGAGCTTGCGGCAGCAAAGCTGTCGGGCAAAGTAAAAAAAGACTACTATGCCGTTTTAACCGGAACGCCTCTCAAACATAGCGGCATAATTGACGCACCCATTGCACGCTGCGGTGACAGCATAATCAAGAGACAGGTTGCGCCAAACGGTGAGCGTGCGGTAAGCGAATACAATGTGGTGAGTTCTTCAAGAGGAAATGCTCTCGTCAAATTTAATCTTTTGACCGGCAGAACACATCAAATCAGAGTACATAGCGAATACATAGGCAATCCGCTTTTGGGCGACACTATGTACGGCGGAGACGACACGCTTATAAAAAGGCAAGCTCTGCACTGCAAGGATATATATTTCACCCACCCGATAAACGAAACGGAAATGCACCTGACCTGCGATTTCCCCGATGATATTAAGGAAGTGCTTTAATGCCTGCATTTTGCTCACATTATTTATTTTTTGAGGAGAGCAAGGATTTTATAAATTCAATGGCGGATTTTGAGCTTAACGACAGAGTTTGCATTCTCGGCTCGCAAGGACCCGACATATTCTATTTTCATAAAATATACTCTCCTTCGTTTTCATTGAGGAAAATCGGCTCCGCCCTACACAGAGCAAAGAGCGAGGATATTTTCAACGCCTTTGCTTCATATATCAGGAAAAATCCGAATTCTGTTGCGAAGTCATATATTTACGGTTTTATCCTGCATTATGCCCTGGACAGAAAATGCCATCCTTATATTTACTCTCAGGAAAAAATTATAACGGACAGCGACAGTAAAATACATCATTCATCGGCACATAACAAAGTGGAGATGGGACTTGACGCATATATGCTCTATCAAAGGCTCGATATTGAATATCCGTATCTCTTTGACTCGTACAAAACTGTAATGCTCAGCGACGACGAAAAGGAAATCGTGGCAGATGTGCTGTGCTACACCTGTCGCAAGGTGCTTAAAAAGATTATCCGAAAAGGTGCTGTCAAGAAAGCAATCGACGATACCTGCAAAATACAAAAAATTTTGCAAGACAAAAGCGGTGCATTGTGTGCCGTATTGACGGTGGCAGAAACCGTTTTAGGCGGTGTGACGGGACATTATAAATTTTCTTCGATGATTAAGCCGAGGGTATGGAAAATCGGAGAAAAGTATGCTAATATAGATAACGGGGCTTGGATAAATCCGTTTAACAATGAAATAAGCCATTTATCCTTTGAACAGCTTTACATTTCCGCTTTATCCGACGCAGAGGATTTGCTTTTCGGATTTGAAAGAATAGTCTGCTCGGCAGACGACGCACGAAATGTTACTGAAAATATATCATTTTTAACAGGATTGGAGATAGAATAATGAAAATTGTACCAAGTGAGGACATAAATTTTAACATACTCAAACCGGGTATTTATATCAGCAAGATAAACGATGATATAACCACCTACGACATAAGAATGAAAGAGCCTAACAAAGAAACGGTGATGACTAACTCTGCTATTCACACGACTGAGCATATCATCAAAAAGTATCTAAAAGGCACAGAATTCAGCGACAACATCATTTTCTTCGGTGCTATGGCAAGCAGAACAGGATTTTATCTTATCACAAGAAGCCTCAGCGACAAATATTCAATAGAGTTAATCAAAAGCGCATTTGAATATCTTAATGATTTTTGGGGCAAAATTCCTAATGCTTCACTTAACGAATGTGGAAACTGTCTTGAGCATAATCTCCCTCAGGCTAAGGAGGAGGCAAAACACTTCCTTGAAATCATCAAGGATTGGACAAAGGACGACCTTGATTACCCTACTCAGGCAGAGGACGAGGAGCAATAATTCTTGACTAAAGCATAGCTATGTGATAGTATAACAAATAAAAGAAGTCTAATTTTATAGGAAAGGACAAATATATTATGGAAATTACAAAGCAAACAACAATGGGCGATATGATTGAATACGACAGAGGAATTGCAGTAATTCTTATGGAGTCGGGAATGCATTGCGTAGGCTGTCCTGCATCAATCGGCGAAACTCTTGAGGAGGCTTGTCAGGTGCATGGCTTGGATGCCGATGTGGTTTTGAAGAGCATTAACGATTATCTCGCAAGCAAATAATGAACGGTAAGCGTAAGGCGGTTGTTGCCGTAATTGCCGTACTGATTGCAGTAATAGGCATTATAACGGCGGTGACGATTCACAGTGCCAAAAGCGATAAGCCGGCATTAGAGGACATTACTTTAAGCAACAGCGTTTTGCCCTCTCATCCGTTAAGTATGCAAGACGGCGAAGAACTGACTTTACCCGACGGCACTGTTACTGCACCGGCAGATATAAGCGAAATTAAGGACTGCTGGTGGTATCTTTATAATGACGAAAAAACGCAAAGCTATGCATTTTGTTTTGGCGACAACGACAGAGCAGACCTTGTCTACCTTGACAGCGGTGTTTTGCAGGGTGAAGATTACGAAAGCGGATACAGCGTATATAATCAGCAGGGCGACAGCATTGTTTTGAAGCACCTGCCGGACGGTTTTCCTATCAAAGAGTTTACTCTCAAAGTAAGCGGCGGCAAGGTATATTGCGGTGACACCGAGCTTACAAAGGGCGACCTACCGTCGAAAGAAAATTTCATAAAACGATATAAAAAATAAGAGCGAATATTCGGCTGATATAAGTCGAGCATTCGCTTTTTTATTTGCAAAAAAGCCGTCGCAATCATAAAATCACAACGGCTAATTTATTAATAATTAATCATATAACGGTCGATTTCCCATTGACTGACAAAAGTTTTATAAGAATTCCACTCGTTTTGCTTACCTTCGATGTAGTTATTGAAAACATGCTCACCAAGAGTTTCCTTAATGAACGGGTCTGCCTCGGCAGCCTTAATAGCAGCGTCAAGAGAATCAGGAAGGCAATCAATTCCCTTCTCCTTTAACTCTTCCTCTGAAAGCTCATAAACATTATTATCGTATGACGGTGCAGGCTTCATACCCTTTTTAATTCCGTCAAGACCTGCTGCAAGGCAAAGAGCCATTTCAAGATAAGGATTACATGAAGGGTCAGCCGAACGAAGCTCAACTCTTGTACCCTTGCCTCTGGAAGCAGGAATACGAACGAGAGTTGAACGGTTAGAGGTTGACCATACCATATATGTCGGTGCTTCATAGCCCGGAACCAATCTCTTATATGAATTAACAGTAGGGTTTGAGAAAACACACATACCCTTTACATGAGCCAAAACGCCTGCAATAAAGCTATAAGCCTTGTCGCTGAGACCAAGCTCGCCGTTAGGGTCATCGAATATATTAGCACCTGTTTTAAGGTCATAAAGCGACATATTGGTATGCATACCCGAACCGCAAATACCCTCAATAGGCTTTGGCATAAAGGTTGCGTGAAGTCCGTGCTTTGTAGCATAAGTTTTAACAACATGCTTAAATGTCATAACTCTGTCGGCAGAAGTCATTACCTCGCCAAACTGGAAGTCAATCTCATGCTGTCCCTGTGCCACCTCGTGGTGAGAAGCCTCGATAGTATATCCCATTTCCTCAAGAGCAAGGCAAATATCTCTACGGCAATTCTCTCCGTGGTCGATAGGATTAAGGTCGAAATAGCCTGCCTCATCGCCTGTTTCAAGGGTTGGCTGTCCGTTTTCGTCAAGCTTGAACAAAAAGAATTCGCACTCGGGACCTACATTAAAGCCGTAGCCCATTTCTGCCGCTTGGTCAATAACCTTTTGCAAAACATTTCTCGGGTCGCCCTCAAACGGAGTAACATTATCAGTCTTATATACAGAGCAAATAAGTCTGCCTGTTTGCGCATTAAGGTGCTTTCTCCACGGAAATATTGCCCAAGTATCATAGTCCGGATGCAAATACATATCGGATTCATCTATTCTTACAAAACCGTCAATAGATGAGCCGTCAAACATACACTCGTTATCAAGTGCCTTTTCAAGCTGTGAAAGAGTAATTGCAACATTTTTCATAATTCCGAACAAATCGGTAAACTGAAGTCGAATGAACTCAACGCCGTTTTCTCTGGCTTCTTTAAGAATTTGTTCCTTAGTGTATTTACTCATAAAATTTCCCTCTCATTTCTATTAGCCGAAATACATACCGTAATTCAATATATTTTAGGCTCTTTAGGGTATAAAAAGGCGCTCCGAAAATCGGAACGCCTTTGTTCACCACAGATATTATATGATATTTAACAATTAATGTCAATAGTGCATTAATACCAACTATAACAGAAAAAAAGTACAATACATTAGTTAATATCAAGGAATTCCTCGGATATTACCTTTTTGGAAAGATTTGTAAAGTATTCCACGGTCGCACCGCTTTGTGCCTGCTTAGCCGCAAGCTCATCGGTATAATCCGAGAGCTTGTAAACAGAAAATCTGAAGCCGTCACCCGAGCGTTGATAAAAGTCAATAACAGGTGCAAGCTTTGCAGAAGTAATTTTAATCTCGCCGTTTACACGCTCTACGGTAATTTCTGCCATACCGCCGCACATTTGATTTAGATTAATCTGATGTGAGATAAAGTTACCGAGCGAATAGTAAACAATCATTTTCTTTCCCGTCTCGTTATTTGTAACCCATTCAACGGGCTGAAGAACATGGGGGTGACCGCCGATAACAATATCAACGCCAAGCTCTGAGCAAAGCTCTACATAATGCCTCTGCTCGTCGTTTATCTCGTGGCTGTTTTCCGTTCCCCAATGAGGGAAGAAAATAACAACATCTGCATTTTCTCTCGCCGTTTTTATATCGCTGACAACCTTGTCCTCGTTAAGCATATTAACACACCACGGCTTGTCCTCGGGCAATGAAATGCCGTTTGTTCCGTAAGTGTAATTTAAGAGTGCAAACTTAATTCCGTTCACTTCTCTATACTTAATAGTATTATACTCTTTCTCGCTTGCATTGATACCTATACAGGTTACCTCCGGATGCTTTGAGAAAAATTCAAGTTCCTTAGACACGCCTGCAAATTTCTGAATATCAAGCACATGATTGGTAGCGCAAGTAAACACATCAAAGCCTGCGTTAATAGCTGCCTCTCCAACCTCCCACGGAGTATTAAAGCAAGGATAACCCGAATACTCAAAAGCAGAGCCGCCAAGTAATGTTTCTTGGTCTATTACAGCCATATCGGCAGCAGAGATATAAGGTTTCATGCTCTCATAAAACGAGTTATAATCCCTTGAGCCGTCTTCCTGCTCACCTGCGGCAATAAGAGTGTTGTGAATCAAATTATCACCGACAGCCACAATATTAACCTTAGCGTCGGCAGGAACGGTGCTTTGAGACACCGACACAGCTGCACTCGGCGCAGGAGCATTAAGGTCGTTCTTTTTTGCAATATTTCCGCTGACTGCCAAAGCAAGAATTACAGCAATAGCAAGCGCAATCGGTATTACGACAGACAGCACATTCTTTTTTGACTTCATTTTATCAGACATAGCTTTATCCTTAATTAATCACAAATCCTAAACTGCGGCAAAGGTGTAAACAACATAAGCAAGATAACCCAAAAGGGATACGACACCCTGCCAGCGTTGGAATTTCTTTGTGATGATTGTAGGTATAACAGCCAATGCAACGGCTGCAATACAAATATACATATCGAATACAGAGCCTGTTGAAACAAGGAGAGCGCCCTGTCCCTTGCCCATAGATACGAATGAGCAAATAGGCAAAATAAGAGTAAGGTCAATAATGTTAGCACCGAGAATGTTACCTACCGAAAGTGCGCCTTCCTTTTTACGAAGTGCGGTAATGGTTGTAACAAGCTCAGGAAGTGATGTTCCGATAGCAACGGCAATTACTGCGATAACTCTCTCGCTGATGTGCATTTCTTCGGCAATTCTTGTACCGCCGTTAATAAGAAGCTGTGCGCCGGCAACCACCAAAAGAGCGCCTATGATAAACATAGCCACATTTTTAATCCATTCGCCGGGAGTCGCCGTCTGCTTTGTGGGAACTACATCGTCTTCCTCCTGAAGTCCGATATTAGTCGGGCTTGGCTCAATCTGAACAGCGCTTTTTTTCATAGAAATGAAATTTTCCACAAAGAACGCAATAAATATAGCGAAAAGAACAACAACGCCGATAGTTGAAAGCGTATGATACTCGCCCTCAAGACCGGGAACGGTGATAATGCCTGTCAATGCAGAGCCTAAAGCAAGGGAAACGGCAGCACCGAGCATCATGAGAGCCTTAGGTGCGAACTCCTTACGCTTTTGCGCAAACGGCATACATACGATAAAGATACCCATAATCATAGCCGTATTTGCAGTAACCGAGCCGACAGCATTACCTGCCGCCATATCAACCTTTCCGTCGATAGAAGCGACAACGGAAACAATCATTTCGGGCAAGGTTGTTGCAATAGAAACTATTGTTGCACCGATAACGAACTTAGGCACTCCAAGCACCTCGGCAATCCAGCTTGCACTGTCAACAAACCAGTCGCCGCCTTTAATAATAAAAACAAGGCCTACTATAAACAGCAAAACAACTACCCCAATATTTGCCGTTTCAAAGAAATTAGCTAAAAACTCCATAAAAATCCCTCTCAATTATCCGCATACTATAATTATTATGCAGATAATCCCAAAAATAATACGAAAAGGTGTACCAAAACAGCACACCTTTAATCGTGTTAATCAAATATTACTCGCCGCAGCAATCACAATCGCAGTCGCAATCGTCATCATACTCTACTTCAAATTCGAGCATTTCGCCGCAGTTAGGGCATTCGATATTACCCTGCATAACGGTATCCTCGTCTACTGTGATAACCTCTTTGCAATTTGGGCATTCAACCTCGAACTCCTCGTAATCATCATCACAGCAATCACAATCGCAATCGCAGTCATCATCATATACGAATTCCTCAAGATCAGCCAAATCCTCGTCAACGGCATCAATCTGCTCGCCGACAAGCTCCAAGCCCTCGGTCATATCGTCAATATCAATAGCAAGATTTTCAAGAACCTCAACCATAGCCTTAATAACCTTAGTTTCCTTCTTGCTTGCATCAAGGTCAAGACCGTCAATGAGTCCCTTTAAGTAGCCTAAGCTTTCTGATGTTTCCATAGTGTTTTCCTTTCGTAAATTAAAATTAGAAAAAATTGATTTAATCCTTTAACAGATTATGCACGCTCCATATATTCGCAGGTACGAGTATCAATTCTAATCATATCGCCCTCGTTAATGAAAAGCGGTACACGAATCTCTGCACCTGTTTCAACGGTAGCCGGCTTGAGTGTATTTGTAGCGGTGTTGCCCTTTACACCCGGCTCTGTTGCAGTAACCTCAAGAGTAACGAATGTAGGCGGCTCAACACCGAATACCTTACCCTTGTAAGAAAGAATCTTACAAACATCGTTTTCCTTAACAAAACGGAATGAATCCGGGAGGTCAGCCTCCGATACAGGAATCATATCAAATGTTTCGTTATCCATAAAATAGTAAAGTCCGTCGTCGCTGTATGAATAAGCCATATCCTTTCTCTCGATATAAGCTGTCGGGAACTTAGCCGACGGGTTGTATGACTTTTCAACTACCGAACCGGTAATTACATTCTTGGTCTTTGTTCTTACAAAAGCAGCGCCCTTACCCGGCTTAACATGCTGGAATTCTACTACCTGCAATACATTGCCGTCCTCTTCAAAGGTTACGCCGTTTCTGAAATCACCTGCACTAATCATATACAGTACCTCCGTGTTAGTTTATAAATTTAATATTACTTATTTATTTTATAATATTTCGCACAATAAATCAATACCCATTTTATAACTATCTTTACCGTAGCCCGATATTTGCTTTATGCAAACATCCGTAATGACGCTGATTTTGCGAAAATCCTCTCGTGAATGTATGTCGCTCATATGCACCTCAACAAACGGGGTATAATCCGAAACAGCCTCGATTGCGTCTCTGATAGCATAGGAATAATGGGTATAAGCACCTGCATTTATAACCACACCGTCATATTCGTCCTTGCTCTTATGAATAACATCAATAATATCGCCCTCGTGATTAGACTGATAAAACGACATTTGAACGCCCTTTTCCTCGCCATAAATCCTGAGCTGAGAATTAATGTCATCAAGCGTTTCGGCACCGTAAACATTCTTTTTTCTTATACCCGTCATATTAAGGTTTGGTCCGTTTAATATAAGAATTTTCATATACATCACCAAAAATTTCTAAAAAAATAAGGGAACGACAACTCGTTCCCTTATGTACCTTACTTGTACTTTCTCTTACGAGCAGCTTCGCTCTTCTTTTTACGAGCTACTGAAGGCTTTTCGTAATGCTCTCTTTTTCTTACTTCCTGAATGATACCATCACGAGAAGTTTGGCGCTTGAATCTTCTAAGTGCGCTGTCAAGAGACTCATTCTCCTTAACTTTTACCTGACTCACTGTATTCCCTCCCTCCGACCATCGGGGGTTATTTGATAATTTATTTATCGCTAAAGATTATATAAAAAATTATCGGTATTGTCAAGCATTTTATAGAATTATGTTTCATTTTTTCTAAAAAAATCGAAAAGAGGCTGAGTCTGTCGATTTAAGCGTAAAAATAAATCCCCGTTGCAACACAGGGATTTATGATTATCTTAATTTAATGTGCAATCGCAAAATATGCAATCACCAAAGCACCAAGGACAATTCTGTACCAACCGAATGCCTTGAAATCGTGTTTTTTAATATACGACATAAGGAATTTAATTGCAAGCACCGATACGACAAATGCAACCACCATTCCCACAATGAGATACATAAACTCACCGTTAAGGTCAATGCCGAAATCCTTAACATACTTCAAAAGCTTCAATCCGCTTGCTCCGACCATAACGGGAACAGCAAGAAAGAATGTATACTCTGCGGCAACGGTACGGGATACGCCGATTAGGATTGCACCCAAAATAGTCGCTCCGCTTCTTGAAGTGCCGGGAAAAACAGCGGCTATACACTGAAAGATACCGATAATAAAAGCAGCATTATATGTAAGCTCGCCTATGGTATTCATTTTAGACTGATTGTTTTTGTTTACATTCTCGATAATTATAAACAGTACGCCAAACAGAATAAGCATAATCGAAACTGTTTGCCAATTATAAAAAACGCTGTCAATGGTTTTTCCGCAAAACCATTCAAGCTCATCAAAAACGCCTATTATTGCGGCAGGTATACAGGAAACGATAACCTTAAACCACATAGACCAAATGTCACGCTTTGCGTAAACCTTATGCTCCTTAATACCAAACGGCCAAAGACTTTTCCAATACAAAGCAACAACCGCAAGTATCGCACCGAGCTGGATTACCACCAAAAACATTTCCCTAAACTCATCGGTCACATCAAGTTTCAAAAACTCATTAACCAAAATCATATGACCCGTTGAGCTGATAGGAAGCCACTCGGTAACACCCTCGACAATGCCGAGAACGACAGCCTTAATCATTTCTAAAAACGACATAATACACCCTCATTTCCGACGACTTATAAATCGTCCAAGCTAATTATACACATATATATGCACAATTTCAATTACAAATTAGTTATGGCGTGTATCGTCGGTATAGCATTCACAAAATCTGGCTGCAAACGACGGCTCTTCATCATAAGCATAAAGGTGGCTGATGTCGCCAAACTGCTGCATACGAAAAATTGCCGTTCCCTCCTCACGCTCCTCGGTTACCAAAGTAGTAACAGAAGTCGGCAACGCAACAAAGTTATGCCACATAACCATCGGTGAGCATCCGAAAATGTGACTCAATATGGCACATTCAACTCCATAATGGCAAAACAGCACAATGGTATCGTGATTAGGATTAACAGCCTTGAAAATCCTGCCTTCGTGAACATAGCCGTGTTTTTTAAGAAGTCTGTCAACGCCCTTGCAAAGTATATTATATTCGGTTTTCACATTACCGCTTTTCATTAAGTCCGTTTCAAGCCATTTTTCGGGGCAGTAAAAATCGTCATTATCTGTCCACTCACGAGGAAGTCTGTCCCAAGCACGCTTGTACTCTCCGTCCACCTTAACTCTGCCGTCAAATTCTCTTAGCCACAGTAAAGTTTCTGCGCTTGCGTTCATTTTTCTCAATGTAAGCGAAGCCGTATCCTTTGCTCTGCCGAGTGGTGAGCAATAGAATGCCTTTACATCAAGTTTGCTTATTCTTCTGGACAAAAGCTCTGCCTCTCTCCAGCCCTTTTCGGTCAAAGAATCAATAGTGTAATCAGGGTCACCGTGTCGTATAATTATCAGTTTCATAAGCACTACCTCTTTCGCTGATAATTATACTACAAATCAAGGATTTTGCAACAATTAAATTACTTTGCCAGTAGTCATAGAAAGCTTGATTCTGTCGCTTATCATCGCAATAAATTCGCTGTTTGTCGGCTTGCCTCTGTTAGACTGAATTGTATAGCCGAAATATGATGAAAGCACCTCGACATCGCCTCTGTCCCACGCAACCTCTATTGCATGGCGAATCGCTCTTTCAACTCTTGAAGCCGTTGTGGAATACATTTTTGCAACGGTAGGATAAAGAAGCTTAGTTACCGACTCAAGCATTTCCGGGTCGTTAATACACAAGTCAATAGATGTTCGTAAATACTGATAACCCTTAATATGCGCAGGCACACCGATCTGGCGCATAATGTCGGAAATGATAACCTCCGTATCCCTTGCAACGCTAAGATTGCCCGTGCGCTCTCTTTTCCAATTAGAAAGGCTCTCAAGTCTTTTAGCTACACTCTTAGGTTCAACCGGCTTTAGGAAATAGTAATCCGCACCTGCTGAAATTATACGGCTTTCAAACTCTGCACTGTCTACCGACGAGAACACCATAATTATCGGCTTTTCGCTGAGACTTTCATTTATGTACTCCAAAACCTCTATACCGTCAAGTCCACTCATAAAGACATCCATAAGCACAGCGTCAAAATGCCTCGACTCAAGAGCCTCTATAACTCTCCTGCCGTCCTTCTTGACAGCCGTAACTTCAAAGCCGACCTGTTTAAGCTCTCTTTGACACGCTTTTCCGAAATCAGCGGAATCCTCTGCAATTAATACATTCATTGGGTTATTCATACCAAATGTTCTCCTTTTATGTAAATTTATGTGAATATTCTTCACATTTCATCCATATATTACCATAAAGAAAAACAAAACGCAAGTGTTTTTGGCAAAAAATGTGAAAATTTTTCACATCGATGTGCAAAGTATGTTGAACGGCGAATAGAAATTACCCTCAAAAAGCCATTACATAGCAAGGTAATTATTTGAATATATTTGCTACTCTTTCGCATAAACGGCTAAGCGACAGCTTTATCTTTAGCACCCGACGGAAGCTGAGCAATGACAATCGCAACAAAGATTGCAACACAGCCAAACAATTCTCTTATGCTCAAGATTTCGTGCATTATCATACACCCTGCGATTACGGAGAACACGGATTCGCTGCTCATTAAGATTGACGAAACCGTTGCGTTTACATTTTTTTGTGCAACAATTTGAATTGTAAAAGCTAACGCACCCGCAAGCACACCCGCATACAAGAGCGACAGCCAAACCGTGCTTTGATTAACCGTCTGCCACCACGAGGCAGGGCTTTCCATTTCAAAAATCACGGACAGCACGCCCAATATAGCAGATGCAGAAAAAAATTGAACGCACGCAAGTTTTGCGGTGTCTGCTTTGTTCATATACCTGTCCACTGCAATTATTCTGGCTGCATTCATAACGGAGCAAATAAGCACAAGCACATCGCTGAGCATTACACCGAACTCGCCGTTAATGCACAAGAAATACAAGCCCAAAACCGTTATACCGACGCCAATCCAAGCGTTAGTTTTAACCTTCTGCTTAAACATCAATCCGATAAGCGGAACAAAAATAACATTACAAGAAGTCAAAAATCCTGCCTTGCCCGACGATGTACCCATAGAAAGACCCAACTGCTGAAATGCCGAAGTGCCTGCCAAGAACAGTCCGCAAAGAAGTCCGCCCAAAATCAAATCCTTTTTATTTCTTTTAACTTTGTTTTCAACAGGGATAATATTTTTATCAATTAGATTTACAAAAGGCAATATTGCAATACCTGCAACAAGAAACCTTAAAAAACCGAACGAAAACGGTCCGACAATGCTTCCGCCCTTGGCTTGTGCCACGAACGAGCCTCCCCACAAAGCAGAAATCAATATCAAAAGCAGAGGGGAAACAATCTTTTTTAATCTCATATAAACTCCAAAAAAGGACTGTTAAAAAACAGCCCCATAAGGGGGCGTACTGCATAAGGAATAAATGCTTAAAAACCAAATAAACAGCGAAATACTGCGTTAAATTTACAGCGAAGGCGTCAGCCTGCCCTGCAAATTATGCCTTGTCTTTCACCTGCTCCTTTGGTTTTTAAGTGCAAAGCAGTTTAAGCAAACTGATTTTGTTCAGTGTGTATTAACAAAATCCCGCTAATACTTGCGTATTAACGGGATTTTTTAATAGTGCAATGGGCAAAACTCAGAAAGCTTAAACCAATTACTTCCTTATGCAGTACGCCCCAATAATCCGTATAATTTACAGCACCTTATCGAAGAAGTCCTTTGCTCTCGGCTCTTTAGGATTATAAATAACCTCCTGCGGAGTACCCTCCTCGAGTATTTTGCCGTCATAGATGAACAAAACTCTGTTTGCAACCTCACGGGCAAATCCAATCTCGTGAGTAACGATAACCATTGTCATACCCTCTTCTGCAAGCTCACGCATAACGCCGAGAACCTCGCCAACCATTTCAGGATCAAGTGCAGAAGTCGGCTCATCAAAGAGCATAATATCCGGGTTCATACAAAGCGCTCTTGCAATGGCAACACGCTGCTTTTGACCGCCCGAAAGCATAGCGGGATATTCGTTAGCCTTCTCCTGCAAGCCTACCTTGGCAAGCATCTCCATAGCAAGTTTTTCAGCCTCGTCCCTCTTCATCTTCTTTACCTGAATAGGGGCAAGTGTAAGGTTATCAATGACATTAAGGTTATTGAAAAGATTGAAGTGCTGAAATACCATTCCCACATTTTCTCTCGCCTTATTAATGTCAATTTTTTTATCGTCCATATGGTTGCCGTCTACAACCATTTCGCCCGAAGTAATATCCTCAAGGCGATTTATACATCTCAAAAATGTTGATTTACCACAGCCTGACGGACCGAGAACAACTACTACCTCGCCCTCGTAAATATCGGTGGTAATGTCCTTTAATACCTCAAGCTTACCAAAATTCTTCTGAAGATGTGAAGCATGAATTTTTACATTATTATAATTTACGGCCACGATTCAATCTCCTCTCAAGAATTTTTGCTGCATATGAAAGCAGGGTTATAACAATCAAATACATAACTGCTACAACAGTCCATACCTCAAACACTCTGCCTGTGATTGCAACCGCATTCTTTGCGGTATTAACAAGCTCAGGAAATCCGATAACAGAAAGAATTGATGTATCCTTTAATGTTATGATAAACTGATTAATGATTGACGGAATCATAGTTCTTACAGCCTGCGGAAGCACTACCTTACACATAGCCTGTGAATAAGTCATACCGAGCGAACGAGCCGCCTCCATCTGACCGATATCAACCGATTGAATACCGGCACGAATAATCTCAGCCATATATGCACCGCAATTCAAAGAAAGGCATATAGTACCAGCCTGAAGGGCAGTAAGCGTAAACGAAGCCGATGAAGATTTGTTGATAATATACGGAAGTCCGAAATAAACAAAAAAAGCAAGTACGATCATAGGCACGCCACGAACGACATCAACAAAAACCCTGTAAATAGCGTTGCAAACCTTACTTTTCAAAACAGATAGAATGCCGAAAAGCAAGCCGATTATGCACGCAAAAAACAGACCGCACAATGCCAATGTAAGCGTTTTACCCATAGCCGCAAGCAGCAAGTTTCCGTATGTTTCAATAATTTGTTGCATTGGGTTAAAAGCTCCTCTCACAGTTGAATTTCATCATCAAAACTCAACAAGAACGCCACCGTTATTTTATATGCGGTGGCGAACTCAATAGAAATTTTACAGTATATCAGCCGAGATACTTAGCGATAATCTCGTCGTATTTACCGTTTGCCTTAATGTTCTTGAGACCTGCATTGAACTTATCAAGAAGCTCCTGCTTGTCTTCGCTGAATGCAGCCATACCGTAGCCTGCGCCCTCATTCTCAGAGCCTTCAACTATTCTCATAGCAAGGTCTCCGTCCTTGATTGATGCAGCCATAATCGGGGTGTCCTCAAAGCAAGCAACACACTGACCGCCTGTAACAGCCTGATACATTGTCGGGCTATCCTCAAAATATGTAAGGGTAAAGCCGTACTGATCCTTGAGAGACTCGGCATAGTTAGCACCCTGTGTACCTGTCTTAACAGCTACATTTGTACCCTTGAGACCGTCAAGAGCATTAATAGTGCTGTCCTTAGCAACTGCTACGCACTGAGTAGCGGTGTAATATGAATCAGAGAACATCCAGCCCTCGCTAATACGCTGATCGGTGATAGAAGCACCGGCAATCATAGCGTCTGCCTGACCTGACTTACAAGCTGCAAGTGAAGCGTCCCAACCGAGTGACTTGAGTTCATACTCAAAGCCCTGATCCTCTGCGATAGCAGCAAGAATATCAACATCAATACCAACGAAATTACCTGAAGCGTCGGTGTACTCGAAAGGCTTAAATACAGTATCGGTAGCAATTACATATTTCTTGTTAGCGTCATCCTTTTTGTTTGATGAACAGCCTGCAAATGCAACAGCAACTGTCAAAACAGCAAGCACAAGTGCAAGAACTTTTTTCATTGAATTTTTCATTTTTCATTATCCTTTCCTGTGAACGAAATTAATAGATTGAAAAATCTATAATGAACATTATAATAAATTTTTCTAAATAAGTCAATAGTAACGACAAACATCACCGTTACAGCGAATATATTTCGTCAAGTTCCGACTCGGCTTTTTTAATCTGATTTTCACTTGAGATTATGCAATAAGGGGCGTTTTCGGTTGCCTTTGACATTTCGTTTGCAACGCTCAAAATGTCCTCCTTGGTGCAATTAACAATATCGGCACGAAGCTTTCTTCTCTGCTCCTGACTTATTTTCTTAAAATAATTCATATTTGAAATATTAGCTGCCGTCTTTGGAGTGAGAAGCGGATTTTGAGCCGACATTGCACCGATGATAAAGCCTGTAAGGCTTCTGTCGCTCTGTGCAAGTTCTCTTAAATAATCGGAAATTCCACGGAAAGTCTTTACTGACTGAGGTGCGTTAGGGTCACGGAAGGAATTTGCGCCGAATGTGCCGTTTGTATTAACTCTTACACCGCATCCGTAAGCACCGCCCTTAACTCTTACCTCATTCCAAAGATAATCGTAAGACGCAATATGACAAGCGAGGCAGGAAGCGCCGTTATACGCATTGCTCAAAGCTGCGCCCATACCCGAAAAAGCAATATCGCCGGGGATAATAATGCCCTCGTTTTTCGGCTTTGAAAGCTTAATTTTAAGCTCGTGTGAAAAATCGGACTTATCAAGTGACGAAACAAAACTTTGTGCATTCTGCTCAAAGGCATCCGCATTATCGTTTGTTATACTTATCACGGCATTATCAGAGCCAAACACCCTTTTGCAAACATCACCGAACACGGTAAAGTCCATAGGAGTGCTTTCCTGCTGTTTGAGCCATTTATAATATGTGTAGCCTGTTGTAAGCTCGTCACAAGCATTGTCAATCGAAGCACTTGTCAGCGCCCTTTGAGTTGCAACAAGTGAGCCGTAGGAAACTATTGTTTGATACAAAAATCTGCTTTCCTGCTTGATAATATCACCGATAGCGTCTGCATTGTCAAAACGGGTAGAATACATAATTTCCCTAACCAACGCAAGCATATCGTCAAAATATCTTTCAAGGCAAGAAAACTTAACCTTTAACTTAATCTCACCGCTGTCAGGCTGATTGAAATAGCAAACAGGCGCAATGCAAAAATCCAAACCGCCGCATTTTGAAAGCAGCTCTGTTTTAAGCTCCTTTGCGCTACGCTCGGCAGTATCAAGTTCGCCGAGAAGTGAAGCAATAAGGGAAAGCTCAGAAAGTTCCTGCTCGCCTGCTCCGGTAATATCAAAGAACATATCGGTGTAAACGATACCGTCGGTTTGAATACTGTGCTTAATCACATCGTTTGAAAGCTCAAAAGGTATATACTCCGGCTCAATATCAATATCATTTATCGAAATCATCGGGATTTTTGCCAAATCCTCCGGAGAATCCTCGGAGGATTGCCAAGCCAAAAGCTTAGCCTGCTTTTCCTTATACAACTGCTTTTCGTCATCGCTCCACAATGAAGTAACGGCATTAATTCTGTCCTGTTCAGCCTTTCTCTCCTCGTCACCTACTGTATATGACGGCATCATAAGAATGCTTGCTCTGTGATTATTTTCAAGGAAAAGTTCTCTGATAAGCTGTTCAAAATATCCGTCGTTTGCCTTGCTTCTGAGTGTGTCAAACACATCGCCCGTAATGACATTGCCTATCGTAGAACCGTCATAAAGCCATGTTTCAAGAGAAGCCATTGCATAATACAAACCTCTCGGAAAGCCGAAATCTTTTTCCTTAATTTGAAATTCCAAGTGCGAAATTGCAGCCTCAAGTTCTTTTTTGTCAATTCCCTTTTCGCAAAGGTCACAAAGAAGCTCGTCTATAAGCATACTGATTTCATTTGACTTGCTTTCATCAATATTTTTAATATCAAGAATAATATACGGCTGATATATTCCGTCGCAAACCCTAAGCGACACATCCTCGCAAAGTCCTCTCGACATAAGAGCCTTTGTAAGATAGGACTGATTATTCTTTGCAAGAACGGAAACCAGAATATTTGAAGCGTAAATCTTTTCTTTTTCATCAAATCTGCCTAAGGCATATCCCTTTACAAGAGAGGACTGTTTTTCAAGCGGCATATCCTTTGACTGCTCGAAATATACGGTATCGCCCTCATTTATAACGGCATTCTGCCACTGAGGCATAGCACTCGGCTCAATCCTGTCATAATGGCATAAATACTCGCTGTCGATATGCTCGCACACTTTTTTAATATCAAGTGAGCCGTCAAGAATAATATAGCAATTAGACGGGTGATAATATTTTTTATGACCCGCGATAAAGTCTTCGTATGACAAATTCGGAATTGCAGACGGATAACCGCCCGATTCACAGCCGTAGCAGGTGTCGGGATACAGTCTGCGGCAAAGCTCGATTTCCTTAACGGAATCGGCGTCTGCATAAACTCCCTTCATTTCGTTAAACACAACACCCTTATAGCTTACATTATCATTCTCGTCAAACTCATAATGCCAACCCTCTTGATAAAAAATCTCGGGGCGGGTGTAAATTGCCGGATTCAGCACCGCATCAAGATACACATCCATAAGGTTAAAGAAATCCTTATCATTCTTTGACGAAATAGGATACATCGTCTTGTCGCTGAAAGTAAGAGCATTCAAAAATGTGTTCATACTGTTTTTAATAAGCTCGACGAACGGCTCTTTTACAGGATATTTTTCAGAGCCGCACAAAACGCTATGCTCCAAAATATGAAAAATGCCCGTGTCATCGCTCGGAACAGTTCTGAACGAAATAGAAAAAGTCTTATTAATATCATTTCTGTCAAGCCAAAGCAATCTTGCTCCCGACTTTTCGTGGAGCATCTCAACCGCCGTGCCGTTAAGCTCATCATAATGCTGCTTATCTACAACTCTAAATCCACCGATCACATCGTTAATATTCATAGCTTCCTCCGAAAATCAAATTATCTATAAATATAATATTACCATAACACACTAAAAAAAATCAAGACTTCAAAATCATACTTGACCTAAATAAAAGTGTTTGTTATTATATTACTACCATTTTATATAATTGGTATAAAATATTATAGTATATTGTAAGAGAGGATTTTATGAAGGAAAGAGAGACTTTTGCCTCACGACTGGGCTTTATTCTTGTTGCCGCAGGGTGTGCGGTAGGTATAGGAAATGTTTGGAAATTTCCTTATATCTGCGGACAATACGGCGGTGCTGCATTTATCGTAATGTACTTAATTTTTCTTGTGCTTCTCGGTTTCCCGATTTTGGTGGCTGAATTTGCAATAGGCAGAAGCAGTCGCTTCGGTATGGGCAGAGCGTTTGAAACGCTTGAACCGAAGGGTACGAAATGGCACAAATTAAAATGGATAAGCATTGTGGGATGCTTCTTGCTTATGTCGTTTTACACAATGGTAGGCGGTTGGATGCTTTACTATGCTTATCTCGAAATCACCGGCGGACTGTCGGGCTTATCGGTTGATGAGGTCGGCGGTGCATTCTCGACAATGCTTTCTCAGCCAACGACTATGGGCTTTTGGGCATTTATCGCAATCGTGCTTTCATTCGGTGTTTGTGCGCTCGGCGTTAAAAACGGTGTAGAAAAAATCACAAAAATTATGATGACGCTGCTCGTCGTGCTTATGATTGCACTCGCCGTGCATTCGGCAACGCTTCCAAATGCAGGCGAAGGCTTCAGATTTTATCTTGTTCCGGACTTCAACAATGTAAAAGAGCAAGGCTTGGGAACAGCTATCTTTGCCGCAATGAGCCACGCTTTCTTTACGCTCAGCCTCGGTATAGGTGCTATGGAAATTTTCGGAAGCTACCTCACTAAAGAAAAGCGTCTCGGCGGCGAAGCAATAAGCGTTATGGTGCTTGACACCTTTGTTGCCCTTATGGCAGGCTTTATCATCATTCCGGCTTGCTTTGCGTTCGGTGTTCAACCCGACAGCGGACCGTCGCTTTTGTTCATCACTCTGCCAAACCTGTTTAATCAAATGGCAGGCGGAAGAGTTTGGGGAGCTATGTTCTTCATATTTATGTCGTTTGCGGCACTTTCCACCATTGTTGCGGTGTTTGAAAATTTAATTGCAGCATTTATGGATATGAAAGGCTGGTCAAGAGGCAAATCGGTAGGTGTAAACTTTATAATTATCACACTTATTTCTATACCTGCTATCCTCGGATTTAACCTGTTTTCACGCTTCCAGCCACTCGGTAACGGAACAGGCATAATGGATTTGGAAGACTTCATTGTTTCATACAATCTCCTGCCTCTCGGAAGTCTGTTATTCGTAATGTTCTGCGTGCGTAAAAACGGTTGGGGATTTGACAACTTTGTTGAGGAAGCAAATGCCGGTGAGGGTATTAAATTCCCACGCTGGGCAAAGACTTATATGCAATATATTCTGCCGATAATCGTTACAATCGTTTACCTCAAAGGCTACTATGATTTCTTTGCAGGACAGCCGACAGTAACAAGAATAGGTTGGATGGCATTTGCAATCATGCTTTTGCTGGTAATATTCGGCGTTTCGCTTTTCACAGGCAAAAAGAAAATTAAAGAATAATTTAATATACAAGAAAAAAACAACCTTGATTTTTTCAAGGTTGTTTTTGCGTGTCGAAAAAAGTATTTTCGACAGTCTAAGCCTCCTTTTTCAAGGGAGGCTTAATTTTTATAAGCGTATTTCAGAAGCTTTATCAACAATCTAACGGGAGGTCTATTTCTCTGTTCTTAAAGTAATATTTTTCGTCGTTTTCATTTATAGCACGAGCAACTCTGCACGGATTACCGTAAGCGACAACATCAGACGGAATGTCCTTAGTAACTATCGAGCCTGCTCCGATTACGGTATTGTCACCTATCGTAACACCCGGACAAATAACAACTCCTGCTCCTATCCATACATTTTTTCCGATATGAACATCTGCGTTATATTGAAACTGTTTAACTCTGAACGGAGGGTAAATCGGATGTCCTGCCGTTGCAACAGTTACATTAGGGCCTATCATAGTATAATCGCCGATATAAATGTTTCCGTCGTCTACAAATGTAGCGTTAAAATTAACATACACATATTTACCGATATGCACATGATGACCGCCCCAATTAGCATAAAACGGAGGCTGAATATATGTTTTCTCTCCGACTTCGGCAAGCATAAGGGACAGAAGTTTTTCCATTCTTTCCTCGTTTCCCAAGCCGAGAGTGTTATACTCCTGCATATATCCGACATGCTTTGTTTGCTCATTCATTATCTCGTCGCACGAGCAGTCATAAATGAGTCCCTTATCCATTCTTTCACGCTCAGTCATATTACTCTCCTTAAAAACGCAAAACCATTAATATTTATCAATATAAATTTTTCAATCGTCTGATTTGGCTTTCGCCGAATATTTGTATCTCGTTATCAAAAAGAAGCTGTGCGGCAATTCCGTTACCGTCAATTTTTCTTCCGCTAAACGAGCCGTCGTATATTTTTCCGAAACCGCACGACGGAGAATTCTCTTTAAGCACCGCACAGGGAGCGTTGCATTCCTTTGCTATATACAGAGCCTGCTGAGCACCGTCAACAAATTCATCTGTCAAATCGACCCCGTCCTTGGAATACACCCTGCCGTCTCTTATTTCCGACGGAACACGAGGGATGGGAAGTCCCGCAAAACACTCGGGGCAAATCGGCACAAGCTCATACTCGTCACCCAGAGCGATAACCTCTTCATTTTTATTATTTCCGCCGTTATATTTGCAATTTTCGCCTAAAAGGCAGGCAGAAACCAAAATCTTAGTTTTCATATTTTTCACCTAAAAGATTATATTTCTTATTTACTCGATTGATTTTTTTAACAAAATCCTCGCCAAACATAAGCAAAAACACAGCCGTAGACAAGCCGAAAACTGCGCTGAACGGCACACCCGAGGCGTAAACGGAAATTATCGCACTCAAGTCAATGTTATTTCCGTATGCGCTTATAACGGTCGAGAAATCAACTATAATTCCATAAACGGCAAACGCTAAAATAAAGCCGAGAAGTGACAGCGTTATACGATTTGCTTCAATATATTTGAACACTATACCTGCAATCAAGCCGACCATGCCGAGTGCCACCATTTGAAACGGCGTCCAAAAGCCCTGACCGAATATAAAGTTAGACACAAAAGCCGAAAACACTCCGATAACATAACCCCTCTCTGCTCCCAAGCAAGCCGCCGAGGCTATAACAACTGCGGCAATAGGCTTCACCTGAGGAATGAGGTAAAACGCTGCACGACCGACAACAGCGAGGGCAATAAGGGTTGCGATAAGAGTAACTTCCCTTGCGCTTATTTTTTTACGCTCAAATGATATGAAGAACGGCAAGAGCGACAAAGCCAATATTGCAAGACTTGTTACATAGTAATTTACGCTGTCGCTGAAAAACAGTTCTTTAACAATCAAAAGCACCGTTGCAAGCACGGCACACACCACCGCTAAAGGTGCAACCGCCTTTTTCATTCTACACCCTCCAAATCCTTTTGGCACACATAACCGTCGCATATGCCGTTTGTGATTTTAGAGGTGCTTGAGGTAAAGAAATCAAGCGACGAAAAGAACGCTCGCTTTGGCTGTGTGGTGATAATTCTGCCGTTAGAAAGAAACGAAATATATTCTCCGTACTCTGCCGCAAAATCAATATCGTGAGTAGTAATCACAACGGTTTTTCCGATTTTGCAAAGTTCAAAAAGCTTTTGTGCAAGCTTTTGCTTAAAGGCAGAATCAAGCGCCTTTGTCGGCTCGTCAAGCAATATAACATCTGCACCGGTTTCAAGCACCTTTGCAAGTGCAAGCCTTTGAGCCTGTCCGCCCGAAATATCATAGGGATGACTGTCCGCAATATCGCTTATTTCCAAAAAGTCGGTCAACTCGCCAAAGCGAACCTCATCACAGCACCTGTCCTTAGTGAACAAATCAAAAGGGTTTTGGCAGAGCATAGACACGGCTTTTTTAGTTTTGATTTTACCGTACTGCTGTCTAAGCACACCCGACATAAGCTTCAAAAGAGTAGATTTACCCGAGGAATTTGCGCCCAATATAATATTTATTTTATTTTCATAGGCGTCAAATGAAAGGTTGCTGATAACCTCTGTGTTTTTCTTATAAGAAAACGAGAGACCTCTTACCTTTACTGCCACCTCGCATTTTTCTTTTTTATCCTCAAGAGGAGGCAAGCTGCGTTTTTTCAGCTCGTTTCGACAGCCTGCAATGCCATCGACTTTATCAAACAGCCTGCAAGAAATCGGAACAGAAGCAAGAAGCGGATTTCCCTCTTCCTTCAAATACTGCGTCATCTGAGCAGGCGCAAGCTTAGCTTTCACCTCAGCATCCTCGACAAGCATTACGCTGTCGGCGCAGGTATAAAGCTCCTCCAAAAGATGCTCCGCTATTATCACGGTCGTGCCAAAATCACGGTTTAACTTTTTAACAACATTGATAAATCGCTCTGCCCAAACAGGGTCAAGCTGGCAGGTAGGTTCATCAAGAACAAGCACCTGCGGCTTAGTTATCATAACCGACGCCAAATTAAGAATCTGCTTTTCACCGCCCGAAAGAGATGAAATTTCGCTGTCAAGCTTGCCCGAAAGATTAAAATATCCCGCAACCTCGCTTACTCTGAGTTCAATGTATTCCTTAGACATACCCAAATTGGTAAGCCCGAACGAAAGCTCGCTTCTTACTCTGTCGCAGACTATCGCTTCTTCAACATTTTGAGACACAAAGCCTATGCTTTTCACGGCAGAAATTTTGCCCTCAAGTCGTCCCGACGGAGCAATCTCCTTTTTCATTAATTTCAAAAGCGTCGATTTTCCTGCTGCCGATTTTCCTATAACAAGGCACAACTCGCCCTCACCAACCGTAAAGCTAACATTTCTGACGGCAGGCTTATCGCTCAACGCATATGTAAAATTTACTTTTTCAAAGCTGATACCTTCCATCTTATCTCCTCAAACAAATCAACAATTATGGGCATTGCAAAAAGCAAGCAGTAAACAATCATCACAGACGCGTCAAATGTCTTTGAATAAATCTGCGGATTCATAATGAATGTTATTTTTCCGCTGATTTTGCCATATAAAACATATCCAAATGCAAGAAGCGTCAAAAAAGTTAAAATCAAGTCAATCGGCTTCATTTCATACCGTGAATGGCGAACGGCGTGCGGATTATATCCCCTTGCCTGCATCGAATCCGATGTGACAATACTGCTTTCAAGCGAATATGTAATCAATGCCGAAAGGTCGCTGAGTGCATTTTTCAGCATTGCTCTTCTGCCATTTTCATTTTTACCGCCGTAAAGTCCTATTCTTGCATTTTGAATATCCTCAAGCTTAGTTCTGAAGCGTGGTATAAACCCAAGCACCATAGAAAAAATCAAGGCGCATTTAGGAGCAAATCTAAAAACATAAATCACCTTTTCGCTATCGACATTGCGTGAAAAAACAGCAAACCAAATCAGCATAGCCGACAGCAATCCGCCCTGATAAACACCGTAAAACAAAGCCTCGGCAGTAAATCGAACTCCGTTTATTTCAAACAAAAGAGTCACTCCGTAGTGAGCGAAAATAAAATTAAAAAGACTGACAACAAATACTATTGTCAGCGTAAGCCAAAGGTTTGAAAACGCAGTTTTGCCCCTAAGAATAAGGTCATAGCCTATTCCCAGGACAAGCGAAGGCAAAACAAAAAGAGGGTTAGACAGAGATACGCTGAGCAAAAATACACAAATAAAAAATGTAAATTCAAGCACAGGGTGCATTTTTGAAAATCTGTCCATCTGTTTCCCTCTTACTCATATTCAAGCGTACGGTTAATCATTTTTGAATACCGTATCGCACCTTAAAACATCTATAATATCATTTATAACGGGGACATCTGCTCTAAGTTCAACATCCTTAAACCAGCCCCAATTCATTCTTATTGCACTCATACCGGCATTAAGAGCGCCCTGAATATCGTTTGTCGGATGGTCTCCGACATACACACATTCCTCCGGTTTAAGTCCCAGCCTGTCAGCAGCGATTTTGAAAATCTCGCTGTCCGGCTTATGCACACCGACATCACCGCTTACAAGCACCAAATCGCAATACTTTCTAAGTCCGCTTTTATCCATCTTATGATTTTGAAGGACAGACGGACCGTTGGTAATAACTCCAACCTTGTATCCTCGTTTTTTCAACTCGCCAAGCAGTTTAGGGCTGTTTTCAAATATCACATTATGGTCGCCAAAGGTCGTGTCGTAATGATTTGCAAGCTCCTGTGCAGACGGAGCGTCACTCCAATTCCACATTTTAATAAGCAACGAATACCATTCCATTCGATTAACATAACCGCCGTTACCGGTAACGACCATATCGTTTTTATATTTACTTCTTGTTTCTTCGTCAAGGTCGGGCAAATACTTTTGAAAAAAAGCGTCCATATAGCCCTCAAACGCTTTTGTCCTGTCCTGAAGCGTCTCGTCGAAGTCAAACAATACTGCTTTTATCATGGTTAAGCTGTTCCTTTAATTCCTCAACACCCGAGAATTTCTTTTCCTCTCGCATATATCTTATCAATTCAATTCTGACAACCTTGCCGTACAAATCCCCGTCAAAGTCGAAAATATGCGTTTCGCAAAGAGTGCTTTCAACTCTAAAGCTCGGTCGAATACCTATATTTGTAAACGCCTTATACTCCATGCCGTCAACAAACGCCCTGCTTTCATAAACTCCGTACTTAGGCACGATAAGTCCCTCGGGCAAATGCTGATTTGCAGTAGGATAACCGATAGTTCTGCCCCTTTTATCACCGCTTACAACCTCATTTTCAAAGGTGAAATTATAGCCGAGCATTGTATTGGCTTCCTCTATTTCTCCATTTTTTATACATTCACGAATTCTTGTAGAGCTTATAGGCAAACCCTTGTAGTCCTGATGGTCAAGAATACGCACCCAAACATCTTTTTCCTCAAGATAGCTTCGCATATCAAGCGCACTCCAAGATGCGTTTTTGCCAAACTTAAAATTAAAGCCGCAAAGCACTATACCGGCATTAAATCTGCCGATAAGAATATCATTTATAAATTCCTCACCGCTGCAATTTCTGATTTCGTCAAACGATGCAAACACGGCGTTTGGGTATCTCTTTTCAAATATGCTCCTTTGAAGCAATGAAAAGCGATTATTAACGCAGTAGATAATTACCCTATTTGCGCCTGTAATAACCGTTTTATGCGCCAGGTGCATACCGTCGAAATCGCCAAGTGCAACGGCAATTCTTTCATTATTATCTAAATCACTCATTTTAATCTCTTTTTGAAAGTACACGAAGCACCTTCAATTCCTCGTCCGTTCTCTGTCCTAAGCCGAGAAACACATTATTATCATCATAAACAGCACAAATTTCATCAGGCACAATGTCGGCTCTGACTCTGTTTATATCAAGCGCCCCGCCGTTAAAAAAGCGTTTTGACTGGGCAGATGACACGCTGATTTTTTTATACGGCGAAAGAATTTCCTCGACATCAATAAGCACATCGGAAAAATCCTGTGAACCGTCTCTGATTTCCTGTAATTGAGAAATAGCGACGCAATCATCAAGCGTAAAACCCATTGCCTGAGTACGCTCGAGTGCCATCATAACAGCGCCCACGCCAAGCTCTCTGCCAATGTCATCAATCAGCGAGCGAATATATGTCCCCTTACTACAAAGCACATCAATGGTATAAATATGATTTTCGTCGTCATACGAAACAAGCTCAAGGCTTTTAATCTCGACACGGCAAGGCTTACGCTCAACGGTTTTGCCCTGTCTTGCAAGCTCATAAAGCCTAACCCCGTCAATGCTCTTTGCACTATACATAGGAGGTACCTGCTCAATAACGCCACGAAAATGCGACAAGGCATTTTTCACATCATCAACGGAGCAATTCACTTCACACTCACAAAGCACTTCGCCCATAATATCGAGCGTGTCGGTAGTTTGTCCGAGCATAAAAGACGCTCTGTATCCCTTATCGCTGTCGGGGATATAATTAAGAAATCGAGTTGCGCCTCCGAGCATAACAGGCAAAACCCCCGTAGCCATCGGGTCAAGGGTGCCGGTATGTCCCGCCTTTTTTTCACGGGTAATACCACGCACCTTTGCTACAACACCGAAGGAGGTTATATCCTTTTCCTTATTAATACAAATGATACCTGTCATATTATTTCAACAGTTCCTTTGACTTTTCAACAAGCATTTTCTTTGCCGTTTTAACATCGCAGTCAAATCGACACGCAGCAGCCTGCTTATGACCGCCTCCGCCAAACGCTCCCGCAAGCTCGGCAGCATTAACGCTCTCATAAGTTCTGATAGAGCATTTGCAAGTGCCGTCCTTCTTTTCACGGATTGTCAAGCCGATTTCAACGCCCTCAATCTGTCTGGTAAGCGGAGGAAGCGCCTCGGTATCCTGCTCGTCTGTGCCTGTTTTTTCGTACATTTCGTTAGTGACGGTAATCACGCAAACACGCTCTGCGAGGAAAAACTCCATTCCCTGAGTGGCAAGCCTTTCCAATGCGGCAAATTTTTTCGTCTTAGTCTCAAACATAAGGCGATTAATATAACCGTTATTTGCACCGAGGTCGATAAGCTCAGCAGCACTTCTGAAAGTATTAGAGGTTGCGCTGGAATATCTAAAGCAACCCGAATCCGTACTGATTCCCGTATAAAGGCAATCAGCCATTTTCTTATCAATGTCAACCTTCATAGCCTTAATGACCTTTAACACAACCTCGCAGGCTGCCGCCGCATCTGCATTGAGTAGCAGATACTTTGCGTACTCGGTATTTGTTCCATGGTGGTCTATGCACAGGTCCACCCTGCCTGCATATTTCTCCTCGAGTGAGCCGAGCAAATTTTCTGTCGCAACATCAACAGCGATGATATATTCCTCCTTGAAGTCTGTTGCGGAAATATCATCATAAAGATAGCTGTATTTTTTAGGTATTTCATCAGCACACTCAAGGCGCACGGTCTTGCCCTGCTTTTGCAAAGCACGAAGCAAAGCGTATCCGCAACCGAGTGTATCACCATCCGGATGTGCGTGGCACAGAATAAGGATATTGTTTTTATCCTTTAGCAAACCTGCACACTTTTCAACATTAATCTTCATCGTTAATTTCTATACCTTTTAGCTTATCAAAAAGCTCCATACCCTTTTCGATAGAGTCGTCTGCAACAAATTTAAGCTCCGGCGTTTTGCGAAGATGAAGGGCTGTGGAAAGTCTGCCCCTTATAAAGCCCTGAGCAGCCTTTAAGCCCTTGACAGCCTCAACAGCGGCGTCACCGCCCTCAAGAGCGCTGACATAAACCTTACAGTAGCTCAAATCATTGCTGACATCTACCTTTACAACACTGAGCATCTTACCGCTGACTCTGGGGTCTTTTACATCCCTGAGTACGGCGATAAGTTCTCTTTTTATATCCTCTGTAATTCTGTCTATTCTATATCCTGCCATAGATTAATCTCTGTATTCCTCTACAATGTAAGCCTCGAAAACATCACCGGTCTGAATATCATCAAAGCCTGTAAGGCTGATACCGCATTCATAACCCGAGGATACTTCCTTAACCTCGTCCTTAAATCTCTTTAGGTTAGCGATTTCAACATCGGCAAGCTCCTTACCGTTGCGTACAACCTTAACCTTTCCGTTACGCTTAATGTTACCCGAAGTAACAACACAACCTGCGATAGTACCTGCCGAAGAAATTTTGTAAACCTCTCTTACCTCAGCCGAGCCGGTAGGTACATCTCTGTACTTAGGCGCTCTCATACCACGCATAGCGTTTTCAATATCTTCAATAGCGTCATAAATAATATCATAGGTTTTAATCTCAATTCCGTCACGAGAAGCTGTTTCCTGAGCAACCGGGTCAACACCGATAGCAAAGCCTACGATAATAGCGTTTGACGCATTTGCAAGCATAACATCGCTTTCGTTTACGATACCTACGCCGCCGTGAATAATTTTAACACGAACCTCGTCGTTTTCAATTTTAAGAAGCGACTGCTTAACAGCCTCAACAGAACCCTGAACATCAGCCTTAACGATAATGTTAAGCTCTTTCATTTCGCCGTCCTGAAGAGTGTCAAAGAGAGTATCAAGAGTTACCTTGTGGAATGCCTTGAATTCCTCTTCCTTAGCCTCTGCTCTTCTCTGCTCTACGAGCTGACGAGCAAGTTTTTCGTCAGATACGGCATTAAACAAATCACCACTCATAGGCGCTTGGTCAAGTCCCATAATTTCAACAGGAACAGACGGACCTGCGGAATTAATCTTTCTGCCCATACAGTCTGTCATTGCTCTGACCTTACCTACGGCTGTGCCTGCAACGATAACATCGCCTGCGTTAAGAGTACCGTTTTGAACGAGAAGTGTTGCGATAGGACCTCTGCCCTTATCAAGCTTAGCCTCGATTACAACACCCTTAGCGCTTCTGTCAGGATTTGCCTTGAGTTCACACATTTCTGCAACAAGATTGATTGTTTCCAAAAGCTTATCAATACCCATTTTTGTCTTTGCCGAAACAGGAACACAGATAACATCTCCGCCCCATTCCTCAGGTACAAGCTCATGTTCTGTAAGCTGCTGCATAACTCTGTCAGGATTTGCGCCTTCTTTATCCATCTTATTAATAGCGACGATAACCTCAACGCCTGCTGCCTTTGCGTGGTTGATAGCCTCAATGGTCTGTGGCATAATACCGTCGTCTGCGGCAACAACGAGAACGGCAATATCCGTACTCATAGCACCTCTTGCACGCATAGCTGTAAATGCTGCGTGTCCCGGTGTGTCAAGGAAAGTGATAATCTGATTGTCAGGTGTAACAACCTGATATGCACCGATTGCCTGTGTAATACCGCCTGCCTCTGTTGTGGTAACGGAAGTATTACGAATAGCGTCAAGGATAGAAGTCTTACCGTGGTCAACGTGACCCATAACGCAAACAACAGGCGGACGGGTAACAGCGTTCTCATCGTTTTCGTCCTCAGCCTCAATAATCTGCTCCTCGATAGAAACGACAACTTCTTTTTCAACCTTTGCACCAAGCTCTGTTGCAACAATTTCTGCTGTATCGTAATCAATAACCTCATTTACGGTTACCATCATACCGAGCTTCATAAGAGCCTTAATAACCTCGTTTGCAGACATACGAAGAAGTGAAGCAAGCTCACCGACTGTAATTTCCTCAGGTACGGTAATCTTAATCTTTTGATTCTTTCTCTGCTCTGCAATACGGGCAAGACGCTGTGCCTCTGTCTCCTTCTTAGAGCGAGCGTGCATACCCTGCGGCTTCTTCTTTCTGTACTGCTTTGACTTTTGATTAAGCTTCTGCTTCTTTTGATAATCGCCTACTGTATTTGCAGGTGAAATATCCTCGTACTTTTGATTGTACTTTTCAAGGTCAACATTATTAACTCTTGTATCAATATGACGAGCCTCGCCCTTAGTTCTTGCCTGAGGTGCCTGCTCTGCCTTTTTCTTAGCCTTTTCCTCGGCTCTCTTTGCAGCCTGCTCCGCCATTTGAAGAATGGCAGCCTGACTCTGATGCTTCTTAGACTTTGCATCGTCCTTCTTGTCTTTAGGCTCAGCTTTTTTTGCAGGCTTCTTTTTATCCGATTTTGCTTTCTTTTTTGCATAGTATGAGTCAAAATTGCTCACACTGCTCTGCTGTGTAATTTTATCAAACACTACATTAAGTTCCTCGTCGCTCAATGCTGTTCCGGCCTTTCTTGACGGTCCGTCACAGTAAGTATCGAGAATTTCGATAATGTCCTTATTTGATTTTCCCAAATCCTTTGCGATTTCGGAAACCTTAATCTTTATTACCATAAGCGTTTTCCTCCTGAATAATCAATTCTTTAATTCTGCCGGAAAAATTGCTGTCGTCAACAGTTATAACTCCTGCCTTATATCCGAGCGCACGATGAAGTTCCTCTATCGTTTCCTCTACTTGAACACTTTGCAAAAGAGGATAATGCTTCTGTGATGCATAATCAAATTCGTCAATCAATCTCTCGGACACATCACTTGCAAAAACTATAAGCTGAGCAGTGTGATTTCTGAGTGCGTTCATCGCCATATCGTGTCCCATTGACAGCTTACCTGCACGCCTTGCAAGTCCCAGCATAGATAAATATTTCTTAGGCATTTGCTATTTCTTCTTCCATTTTATCATAAACCGTATCCTCAATCTGCATAGAAAAGGCTCTTTCAAAGGCTCTTTTCTTTCTTGCCTTTTTAAGGCATTCGGCATTTTTGCATACATAAGCACCTCTGCCGGATTTCTTACCGGTCAAATCTAAGCTAACCTCACCGTCGGGACTTTTTACAACCCTTACGAGAGTACGCTTATCAAACATTTCACCGCAGCCGGTGCACATTCTCATAGGTACCTTTTTTGCTTTCATATTACTCACCCTCATAGAAGCCCGATTCAGGCTTAATGTCTATTTTCCATGATGTAAGCTTAGCAGCGAGACGAACATTCTGTCCCTTGTTGCCGATAGCGAGTGAAAGCTGGTCGTCAGGAACTGTTGCTCTGCAAGACTTAGCCTCCTCGTCGAGAATTTCAACGGAAATTACGTCTGACGGAGCAAGTGCCGCTGCAACAAACTCAGCAGGGTCTGTGCTGTACTTAACAATATCAATCTTTTCGCCGCCGAGTGCGTCAACAACATTTGATACTCTCTGACCTCTCGGGCCGATACAAGAACCTACTGCATCAACATCCTCGTCCTTTGACATAACCGCAATCTTTGTACGAGAGCCTGCCTCACGAGAAACGCTCATAATCTCAATAGTGCCGTCAAAAATCTCAGGAACTTCTGTTTCAAAAAGTCTTCTTACAAGTCCCGGATGTGTACGGCTAATCATAACCTTAGGTCCTTTGCCTGCGTCCTTAACATCAACAACGAAAATCTTAATCATCTGTCCCTCAACAAGAACCTCGCCCGGAACCTGCTCAGCCTTAGGAAGAATAGCCTCGCTCTTGCCGATTTCGAGAACAGCATTTCCGCTTACAGGGTCAACCTTATTTACCTTAGCGGTGATAAGTTCCTGATTCTTGCTCTGGAATTCCTCAAGCATCTTTCCTCTTTCAGCCTCACGAATACCCTGACGGATAACATGCTTAGCTGTTTGAGCAACAATTCTGCCGAACTCCTTAGTTTTAAGAGGGATGTTGATTGTCTTGCCGACCTTTGCGCTCTTGCGAATAAGCTGTGCCTGCTCAAGTGTAAGGTCTGTATCCGGGTCTTCAATTTCCTCAACAACATTCTTTGTTACATAAACCTTGATGTTCATTTTTTCAGGGTCGATGTCGCAATGGACAATATCCTTGCCGTTGTAATCGTGCTTGGCAGCAACAATAATTGCGGCTGCAATCTTGTCATAAAGGTATTCCTCGGAAATGCCTTTTTCTGCCGTAAGCATTTTTACTGCTTCAAAAAATTCCTTATTCATTCGTTCCTATCATCCTTTCGGTATTAATTTAATTAAAATTCCTGATTAAAATCATTTATATCAAAATCGTCAAGCTTAACATATGAAGCATCCTTCTTATTAACGGTAATTACCTCACCGTCTCTAAGCTCAACTGTGATTTCCTTATTCTCATATCCGACAAGCTTGCCGTTAAAATCTCTTACGCCGTCGATTGCTCTGATAAGTCTCATCATAACCGGAGAGCCGATATATTTTTCAAAATGCTCATCCTTAACAAGCTCTCGCTCAACGCCCGGTGAGCTGACCTCAAGCATATAGCTTTGACTAATAGGGTCAGCCTCATCAAGAGGCTTTGTAACAGCGTGAGTAAAATCGACGCAATCGTTAATGTCCACACCGCCGTCCTTGTCAATGAAAATTCTGAGGTACCAATCCGTACCCTCCTTAGAGAATTGAACATTCCACAAATCATATCCCATTTTCTCGGCGATAGGCTTTATGATTTCCTCAACCCTCTGTACCGTATTTAACTTTGCCAAAACTTCACCACCATTTGCAAGCAAGCATAAAGCCAAAATCAATTAAGCCCGCCCGCTTATAATAAAAAGAAGCGAACCCCTTTGGGTTCACCTCACTTTGTTTACATTCGATTACTTATATTATATATTATAATATTAATTTGTCAAGACTTATTTTTATTAAGCGCACAAAGAACTGTCGGTATCAGCATAACAGTTCCGTACACGCAGGCATACATAACAAGAGGCAAACAAAAAACGATGGCAAGCACGCACTGCTTTGTGCTGAGTTCGCCCTTGCCTATAAGCATAAGACAAAAGCCCGTATATGAGCCTGTCGGAAGCAGGGCGGCAAGCAGCGCAAGCCCGATTTTTTGAGCTGTTGTAAAATCGCCTGTTCCAAGCCTTGCAAAGCCGAAAACGAGAGCAAGCGACACAAAAAACAGCGCCGAAAAAAGAAGCAACGCACCGATTAAATATCTCTTTTTTGTTTTGTTATCCCATTTTTTCAGCATTGTAAATCAAGTCCGTTTCTTTCAGCTGTCTCTCGAATTATTTTCCAATCATTTAACGCAATCGGCTTATTGTTTATATTACGCAAAATAGCCGCAGGGTGATATGTACCCGTATAAAGTCGCCCGTTAATTTCTACAAATTCACCGTGCTGCTTAGTAACCTTAAAATCCTTGCCGATAAGCCTTTGTGCCGCAATTCTTCCCACGCAAACAATTATTTTCGGGTCGATAATTTCTATCTGCCTGTCAAGCCATTCGATACATAAATTCTGCTCTGACGGTTTAGGGTCACGATTCTTCGGCGGACGGCATTTTAGCATATTTGCAATGTAGATATTTTTATCTCTTGAAAGACCGTATTCGCCTATCATTTCGTCAAGCAGCTTTCCCGAACGACCGACAAACGGCTGTCCCTGTATATCCTCGTTTTCACCGGGTGCTTCGCCGATAAGCATTATATCGGCATTCTCGTTGCCGATACCGAAAACTATGTTATTTCTGCTCTCGCAGAGTTCGCATCTGCGGCAAGCCTCGCACTCCTTTTTTAATTCGTTCAAGCTCATAATAGGCCTCCGAAATTATTTATTTATATAATAGCAAATTTATGGTTGAAAAACAAGTTAAAATGGTTTAATATATATTCGTAATTTGAATAAAAAGGAGATTATTTTTATGGCAAATCAGGTAGTTGTCGAAATTTCGGCAAGACATGTTCATGTATCAAAAGAAGATTTGGAAACTCTTTTCGGTAAGGATTATCAGCTCACAGTTAAGAAAGAGCTTTCTCAGCCGGGTCAATTCGCTTGTGAAGAAAGAGTAAGAGTTGTCGGCACAAAGGGCGAGTTTCCTGCTGTATCAATTCTCGGTCCGTGCAGAAAAGCAACACAGGTTGAACTTTCTCTCACCGACGCTCGTTCAATCGGCGTTGTAGCTCCTGTAAGAGAATCGGGCGACATTGAAGGCTCAGGCACTTGCAAGCTTGTAGGCCCTTGCGGCGAGGTTGAAATTCCATGCGGTGTTATCGCTGCAAAGCGTCATATCCACGCAACCACTAAGGACGCAGAAGAATTCGGTCTTACAAACGGCGAAATCGTATCTGTTGAAATCCCTTCTGCAAACGGCAGAAATCTTACCTTCGGCGATGTTGTTGTAAGAGTAAGCGACAGCTATGCGCTTGCTATGCACATTGATACCGACGAGGCTAACGCAGCAGGTATGAAGCCTAACACAATGGGTACAATTATTAAGTAAGCTTACTGAAATTAACAAAGAATTGAAGCTCTGTACGAGGTAAAGTACTCACCTCGCAGGGCTTCTTTTTTATGTTATTATATGACTGTTTTATGATATTTTTTCGTCTGTAACGTTGTTTTCCATACAGATAGTTTTTTGAAATTTTAACGATATTGATATTTTGTACCCTATTTTTTTATTATTTTTGCATATTGTTTAATGCACAGATTGTGTTAATATAGAGATGTTCGAACAAATAAAATAATACAGAGGTAATAAAATGAGCAACAGATATGAATTAAATAAAAATCTCGCCCAGATGCTCAAGGGCGGAGTAATAATGGACGTAACAACTCCCGAGCAGGCAAAAATCGCAGAGCAGGCAGGTGCTTGTGCAGTAATGGCACTCGAAAGAATCCCTGCCGACATTCGTGCCGCAGGCGGCGTTTCGAGAATGAGCGACCCTAAAATGATTAAAGGCATTCAGGAGGCTGTTTCTATTCCTGTTATGGCTAAATGCAGAATCGGACATATTGCCGAGGCTCAGATTTTGCAGGCTATCGAAATCGACTACATTGACGAGAGCGAAGTTCTCTCACCTGCCGATGACCTTTATCATATCGACAAAACAGAATTTGATGTTCCGTTCGTTTGCGGTGCGAGAGATTTGGGAGAAGCCCTCAGAAGAATCGCAGAGGGTGCTTCAATGATAAGAACAAAGGGCGAGCCGGGTACAGGTGATGTGGTTCAGGCTGTAAGACATATGAGAAAAATCAATGCAGAAATGCGTCGTGTTCAGTCACTTCGCAAGGATGAGCTTTTTGAAGCGGCAAAGGAATACAGAGTGCCTGTTGAGCTTATTAACTATGTTCACGAAAACGGAAAACTTCCTGTTGTAAACTTTGCAGCAGGCGGTGTCGCAACTCCTGCCGATGCAGCTTTGATGATGCAGTTGGGCGCAGAGGGTGTTTTCGTAGGCTCGGGCATATTCAAATCGGGCAATCCCGAAAAAAGAGCAGCCGCAATAGTTAAGGCTGTTACAAATTACAGCGACCCTGAAATTCTTGCTCAATTGAGTGAAGATTTGGGCGGTGCAATGGTCGGCATTAACGAAAACGAAATTAAAATAATTATGGAAGAAAGAGGACAGTAATTGCGATATGAGAATCGGTGTTCTTGCTCTGCAAGGAGCATTTGAGGAGCATATCAAAATGCTGAACTCACTCGGCGTTGAGACTTTTGAAATCCGTCAATTAAAAGATTTAAGCGAAATTCCGGACGGATTGATTATTCCGGGCGGTGAAAGTACGGTTATGAGTAAGCTTCTTGATGAGCTTAACATTCGCAGCAGAATCATTGAATGCGTAAATGACGGTATGTGCGTTTTTGGCACTTGCGCAGGTTTAATTCTTCTTTGCAAAGACACAGGAGACGAGCGATGCAAGGGCTTAGGACTGCTGAATTGTCAGGCGAAGCGTAATGCCTACGGCAGACAACTCGGAAGTTTTCAAACGACAGAAGAATTTAAGGGACTTGGAAAAACCCCTATGGTTTTTATCAGAGCGCCTTATGTTAGTTTCGCTGAGGATGATGTTGAAGTTTTGTCAACAGTTGACGGAAAAATTGTGGCAGTCGCAAACGACAAAACGCTTGCAACCGCATTCCACCCCGAACTTACCACCGACCTGAGCGTACATAAATATTTCATTGATATGATTAAAAACAGATAAACTAAAAGCAGTCGGAAGTTGCATACCGCTTCCGACTGCTTTTTCGTAAAAATAAAGGTCATAAACCTATCTAAGAAGTCAAGCACATCGTGGCTTGAGTTGTTAGAAAAAGTTTACGACCCTAAAAACATTATATAAATAATTTAACATTAAGTCAATAAATTCTTGCTATTTCAAGATGAGTGTATTTTGAAAATTGAATCAATACTAAAAATTAACCCGACAGAAGAATTTTTACAGCAGATAGAAGATATATAAAAAATAAAGTCACAAAGTCGGTAAGACAGATAGGCTTCCACCAAAAGGTGTACCTATTGGCTCCCAACAATGTGACTGTAAATGTAATATATCAAATTTATAATTCATTGTCAATATGAATATAAAAAACAGATGTTAAAGACGCTGTTGTTGCCTCTGTGCCGCCAAAAGGCGGAATGGGCGCAGCTGAAACAATAACATCTGTTGAAAAAGATTACATACAATGCCAATCAAAGCACCAAGGCGCCCGTCGACGCATATAATCTCTATAAGCAGAGTGTATCAAAAAAGTATGATAATGTCAATATAAAAATTTGCAGTCATCAATTGGAAATTACAACAGCAATGATTACAGAAAGAACTAATATAGGGAATAAAATTCCGACCATATAAAAGCCTTTATTTACAAAGATTCCGATAAACGAAGTAATAAAATTTATATAGCAAGTAACAGTCATAATACGATAAATCTTTTTAGTATCGAGGTTTTCGGCAGTGCTAAAACCGGCAATCAAAAAGCCTCCTTTTTTGAATGCAAACAGGGTACCGAACACAAAAAATATTACTGCCAAAAGAATGTATATAAACATGGGATCACGCTCCTTTATCTGAATAATATCATAACAACATATTTATGTCAAATAAAAAAGACATCCGAAAAATTCGAATGTCATAAACATATCGGCGTTACCTATCTTTGCGGGAGGCTGCCCTCCAACTATTGTCAGCACGCATGAGCTTAACTACCGTGTTCGATATGGGAACGGGTGGACCCTCAG
>OLGY01000127.1_pt1 | contig 65067 bp, 61 predicted proteins | sample 1605951 | NCBI WGS metagenome assembly OLGY01 (sample SAMN03283280) | human gut metagenome | biome: human-associated habitat; material: feces | host: Homo sapiens | place: Peru | collected 2012
GCTAGAAGCTTTCAGAACCCCCTGTAAAACAGGGGGTTTTCATTAGCCAAAAAAAGTTAAAGATTAATAAAGTAATCTTTAACCTAAATTTAATTATTTATATTTATTTTATTCCTCCTCAGGTGCTCCAACTGGGCAAACTCCTGCGCATGTTCCGCATGATATACATTGTTCTGGATCAATAATATATTTATCATCACCTTGTGCAATACAATCCATAGGACATTGTGCAGCACAAGCTCCACATGATATGCATTTATCTGTAATTTTATAAGCCATTTAGTTCACCACCTTTCAATATTATTTTCAAGCATTTATTAAATTTCATCATCATTGCTTTTATTTTTTTGATCCATTTTTTCTAATTTTTCTAATTTCTGTAGCTCTTTTAAATTTTCCTTTTCTTCTTCATCAATTACATTATTGTTTTTTGATTCTTTTATTACTTTAACATCTTTTGCATCAAATTTTTTATATGTATAATCGTCACCGTCTTTAATTTTAACTTTTAGCACTTCTTTTAAAACCTCTACACCTTCTACAGTGCCTTCTCCTGCTTCAGTTTTTACTATTGCTCCTACTTTTGGTAATCTTGATAATTTTTCTGAGTAAACATCTTGCTCATATTTTAAACAACACATTAATCTTCCACAATTTCCAGAAATTTTAGATGGATTCAATGCTATATTTTGTTCTTTTGCCATTTTTATTGAAACTGTCTCAAAGTTGTTTAAAAATGTGCAACAACATAGCTCTCTACCACATACACCGTTGCCACCTATTCTTTTTACTTCATCTCTTACACCTATTTGTCTAAGTTCAATTCTTGTTCTAAATACACTTGCTAAATCTTTTACTAATTCTCTAAAATCTATTCTTCCATCAGCTGTAAAATAGAATAAAATTTTACTTCCATCAAATTTATATTCTACATCAATTAAATTCATATCCAATTTGTATTTTTTTATTTTTTCTTTACATATTTTTAAAGCTTCTGGCTCCTTTTTCTTATATTTTTCTAAAGAATCTAGGTCATTTTTGTTAGCTACTCTTATTACTTTTTTTAAAGGTGTTGTTAGCTTTTCTTCTTTTATTTCTCTTTTGGGAATAACAACAATTCCTATTTCTTCTCCCATTGTTGTTTCAACTATTACATTATCATTTTTATTTATTTCTAAATTTCCTGGGTCAAAAAAATAAATTTTTCCAGGCTTTTTAAATCTAACCCCTATAATTTTTTTCATTTATTTCCCTCCATATTTCGATTAGCATGTTATCTATTGTCATATCAAAATTATTACTTCTTAATAATTTTTCTTTAGCTTTTTGAACCTTTTCCATTGCATTTATATAATTTATTTTTTTACTCGTGTTTTTTATATTTTCAAATATTAGTATATACATATAATTTAGAATTAAATTTATATCATCTTTATTATCCGAAAAATATTTACTACAGCTTAATATTTGTAATTTGTCCATATTTTCTATATTTTTTATTATATCTTCAAATTCATATAGTACGTCTTTTTTTTGAGCAATTTGAATACATCTTCCTATGCTTCCTTCGGATAATTTTATCATACTTTTTTCAAATTGTACATCACCAATTTTTTCCTTTAGGTACTTTTGGATATCATCATCACTTATATTTTCAAAAAATAGTTTTGTACATCTTGATTTTACTGTAGCTAATATATTATTTTCATTAGAAGCAATCAATATTATTACTACATATTCTTGAGGCTCTTCTAGTGTTTTTAATAAACAATTTTGTGCTTCTTTTGTCATTAAATCAGCATCATTTATTATATATACTTTTTTTGAACTTATTATTGGTTTTTCTAATATTGTTTTTTGCATATTTCTAATTTGGTCTATTTTTATAGAATTACCATCAGGCTCTATAAAGAAAAAATCAGGATTATTATTTGAATTAAATTCTACACATGATTTACATTTTTCACAAGGTGAATTATCATTATCGTTACATAAAATCATCTTGGCAAATTCTAATGCAATCATTTTTTTCCCTATTCCATCTGTACCATAAAACATATAACTATGTAATATGTTTCCTGTCGTTATTGACTCTAATAATACTTTTTTATTTTTGTTATTTCCGATTATATTTTTAAAGTGCAATTTAACAATCCTCCATTATATAATTTCTGCTTTTTTTAATGGCCACCATCTTACAACTACTTTCCCTTGGATTTTTTTTATTGGTATACATCCAAATCTTCGTGAGTCTGCTGAGTTTTCTCTATTGTCACCTAATACATATACAAAACCATATGGTACTGTTATGTCATTAAATTCTCCCCCAAGTGCCATATTTGTACTTGTATTTTCATCTAAATAATCTTCTTCAATTTGTTTGTCATTTATATATACTTTTCCATTTTGTATTTTTACATTTTCACCTGGTAATCCAATTACTCTTTTTATATAGCTTTTTTTGCAAATTCCTAAACCATAATATAATATTTTTTCATAAGCTGTTTTTGATTCTTTTTTATATATTGCAATTGGATTGTCTAAATTTGCATTTTTTACAAAATCTATGCTTGGTGCTTCAAAAGTTACTATATCTCCTCTATTTGGAATTGTATTGAAATTAGTACTCCAAGTACTTATAACCAATTTATCATTTTGAAAAAAAGTTGGAACCATTGATGACCCCTTAACAGTTGTTGGCATACCTATAAATGTTTTTAATAGAAAAACAAATATAAAGGCAATTGCTATACTTAAAAGCCAACTTTCTATATTACTTATAATTTTATTCATTCGTATTTCTCCTATTTTATAGTATTAGTATTATAGTATAAATTTTAGTTATTTTCAATAACCTCTTTGTTTTTTGCAGGAATTCTCATTACTACTTCTGTACCTTTTCCTTGTATACTTTTAATATTAATGCTACCATTATTTTGCTCAATTATTTCTTTTGCAATTGCTAAACCTAAACCAGTTCCTCCCATTTCTCTAGCTCTTGCTTTTTCTACTCTATAAAATCTTTCAAATACTCGTGGTAAATCTTTTTCTGGAATTCCTATTCCGTTATCAATTACTTTTATATATGCATCATTATATACAAATCCTACATATATTTTTATATTTCCATTTTCTGGAGTATATTTTATAGCATTTGTTAATATATTTAATATTACTCTTTCAATACCATATTTATCTGCCTTTACAAGTGGAACTTCTGCTGTTACAAAACATTCTATTTTATGATTTTTCTTTTCAATTTCTACTTTTAACTTTTCTAGGCATTTTTTTGTTAAATCACCTAAATTAATTTCTACCTTTTCCATCTTATTTTTATTATTATCATATCTAGATAATGTTAACAAATCAGAAACTAGTTTTGCCATACGTTTTGATTCTGACTCTATTACATTTAAAAATTTCACTTGTGTTTCTTTATCATAGTCACCTTCCAATAATGTTTCAGTATATCCAATTATTGATGTTATTGGTGTTTTTAATTCATGTGATACATCTGCAACAAATTCTTTTCTCATATTATCTAACTTTACATGCTCTGTTATATCTTGAAGTAATATTATTATTCCATTTGGTATATTTTTTGAGTTTTTTACAGGTGCAAAAAATATATTTACATATTTTTCATTTATATAAACTTTTTGCTCTGATGATGTTAAATCATCTAAATATACTATTTTTTCTAAATTTACATCTAGTCCTATTTTATTAAATATCTTTTCAAATGTATTATCTTCTATAGTTAACTCAAAAAAATTTATGGCAGCAGGATTAATATATGTTACATTTCCTTTTAAATCTACTGAAATAATACCATCCTTTATATGTAACAAAATTGCCTCTGTTTGATTTTTTTGCTTATTAACAACATCTAAGTTTTGTTTTAGCTCCTCTGTCATTGTATTGATTGTTTTTGTAAACTTATCTTCTGAACTTTTTTTACCCTCATCCAAATATTTAATTTCTTCTTCATTTTCGTCCATGAATTTACCAGAATTATCAACAATATCTGAAAATGAATCTGTAACCATTTTTAAAATTTTATTAACAAAAACAACTGCAAAAATCGAAAATAATATAATTGATACCACCCAAGTAATTTCTAATACTGTTTTACTGCTACCAATTATTTGTGTTATTTCGCTAAAATTATTTTGACTTACTATTTTATTAAAATTATATAAATTTATTAAACTAACTCCTGATAATAGAATTGAACTTATTATTATTAAAATTATAGTTATTTTTAGTTGAATATTTTTCATATATTTACCACCTTAATTACTAAATATAAAAGGTGGAAAATATATTTTTGATAAAAACATTTTATTTCCACCTTCTTTCTTTTACAAATTATTTTGATGCGATATAATAACCAACACTTCTTTTAGTTATTAGTATTTTTGGACTAGATGTATCTAATTCAATTTTTTCTCTTATTCTTCTTACTGTTACATCTACAGTTCTAATATCACCATAGTATTCATATCCCCAAACTTTTTCAAGCAAAGTTTCTCTTGTTACAACTTGACCTGGTTGTTGTGCTAAATATTTTAAAACCTCAAATTCTCTTAATGTTAAATCAATTACTTTTCCTCTTACTTTTACTTCAAATTTATCTAAATCTAAATATAAATCGCCCACTATTATTTGATTTGGAATATGATTTTTTTCTTGTAATTCATCTGTTGGATTTTTACCATATTCATTATCGCCTTTTCTTAAATTTGCCTTTACTCTGGCAATTAGTTCTCTTACACTAAATGGTTTTGTAATATAATCATCTGCTCCAAGCTCTAATCCTAAAATTTTATCTATTTCTTCATCTTTGGCAGATAACATTATTATTGGAATATTGTAGTTATGTCTTATTCTTTTACATACTGTTAATCCATCCATTTTTGGAAGCATTATATCTAGTAATACTAAATCTGGTTTCTTTTCAATAACTAATCTTACTGCTTCTTCGCCATCATTTGCTTCTAATGTGTTGTATCCTTCTTTTTTTAGATTGTACACTAATATATCTACAATTGGCTTTTCATCATCAACTACTAGAACTGTTTTTTGGCTCTTCTCTTTAATTATTCTTTCTTTTATTTCATCATTGCTGTTTTCAATGTTATTTTCCAATGAAAGCCCCCCTTACTATAGAACTTAACTACTAATATTTATATCATAAGAAAAAAGTTAATACAAGTTTTTTAAGGACTTTTTTATTAATTTTACATTATTATTTGAATTTCATTTACTTTTCCATTATCTAAAATTCGTATTTTCTTTTCTGGAATTTCAACTCCATTTAATAAAAATTTTTCCACCCCTGTGCATTTCCTATTTGGATTTTGAACTTTTATATTATAAATACTTTCACCAAATTTATATCTTATTTCATATTCCTGCCATTCACTTGATATACACGGATTTATTGATAAAGTTTCATTTTCAATTTTTAATCCTAATATATTTTGTACTGCACAAATATAATACCAACTACTTGAACCTGTATACCAAGTCCATCCTCCCGAACCTGCTAAATTATTTGCTCCATATATATCTGCAGATATTACATATGGCTCTACTTTATACTTATTTGCTAGTTCCTTTGTTTTTGTATGCTCAATTGGATTTATCATTTTATATAATTCAACAGATTTATCTCCAAAGCCAAGTATCGTTTCAGCAATAATTGCCCAGATTGCACCATGTGTATATTGTCCACCATTTTCTCTTGTTCCTGGTAAATATGATTTTATATATCCTGGATTCAAATTTCCATTTTCAAAAGGTGGGTCTAATAATTTAATAATTCCATTATTTTTATCAACTAAATGATTTTCTAAACTTTCAATTGCAGTATATTTTTTATCTTCATCTCCTGCATTTGAAATTATAGACCAACTTTGAGCAATACTATCAATTTTACATTCCTGATTATGAATTGTTCCTAAAACTGTTCCATCATCACAAAAAGCTCTTTTGTACCATCTACCATCCCAAGCATTAGCATTTAAATTTTTCTTTAATTCATTTGCTTTTTCTATAAAATATTTTTTTGTTTCTTCATCATTTTTATACTCGCATATTTCGGAAAATTTTATTAGAACATCATATAAGAAAAATCCAAGCCATACACTTTCACCTTTTCCTTTTGTACCAACATTACTAAATCCATCGTTCCAATCACCAGATCCAATTTTAGGTAATCCATTTTCACCAAAATTACACGCCTTTTTTATTGCTTTAATACAATGATTATATATTGGCTCTTTTATATCAGATTTTTTAAATAAATCATATCTTTCATTTTCACCATCTTTAAGCTCTTCACCAATTAAATAATTCGTTTCTATATCTAAAATTCCATAATCATTAGTAAATTTTATATAATCATAAGTCACATAAGCAAGCCATACCAAATCATCAGAAAATTTTGTTCTTATTCCTCTTCCAGTTTCTTCGTGCCACCAATGTAATACATCACCTTCAATAAATTGATGACAGCTATTTCTTATTATTTGATTTTTTGTTATATCTGAATCCACATATTTTAAACACATTGTGTCTTGTAATTGGTCTCTAAAACCATATGCTCCACCAGATTGATAAAATCCTGTCCTTCCATATAATCTACTACATAAAGTTTGATATAAAAGCCACCCATTAAGCATTATATTTATTGAATCATTTGGAGTTTTTACTACCAACTTATTTGTTAAATCTTCCCAATATTTTATTACTGCATTATATTCGTGAGTACACTTATCTACTTTACTATATTTATAAGCTATATCTTTACAATTAATATCATTTTCCTCTGCTCCTATAACTAATGAGACATCTTTATAGCCCAATGCATCAATTTCAAGTTCAATATTTAATGCAATAATTCCATTACAATTTATTGAATTCACACCAGAAAACTTTTCAATTTTTATTCCATCTGGATTTGACAAATTGCCATCTCCAAAAAATTCTTTTTTACTTCCTGTATATGATTTAATTTTTTCACTAGATGAAATATACATATAATATTGGAAGTCTTGATTTATAACATTTTTAGCAGTTATTGTATTGCTATTTGTATCAAATTTTAAATTTATAAATCCATTACTTTTTATTTCATCTTCATCTAAAACAGATTTTATATAATAAGTTAATTTTAGTTTTCTTTTTTGTGGTAATAAATTTTTTAAATGAATTATATTTACTTTTGCATTATCGTCTTTTGGAACAAAAGTATCTATTTCTTGATAAATATCATCACTTGAATGAATATATTTTGCATATCCTAATCCATATTTTATATAATACTCATTTTCATCTGGCATAGGGCTTGATGTAACAGACCAGTTAATATTTTTTTCCTTATCTTGTAAATATATAACTTCAGATGGAGTATCTAAAACTGGGTCATTGCTCCAAGCAGTTAATCTATTCAATCTAGAATTTTTATACCAAGTATAACCCCCCATTGCCTCTGTTACAACTGTACCAAAAGTTTTATTTGCCATAATATGACTCCACACTAATGGCGTTTTCTTGCTTTTGTTAACATTTATTATATACTCTTTTCCATCACTACTAAATCCACCATATTCGTTAAAAAATTTCAATTCTTCTAAATTCATTTTATAATTTGATATATTTGCTTTTTCATTTTTACTTTTATTATCTCTACTTTGATATTTAATATTTTTTAGTGCTTTACTATATTCATAATTATACTCATCAAGTTGATTAGATATATTCCCATAATTTCCAGATAAAATTAAATCTGCTCTAAAACTTAAAAATTCTTTATCATCATTACTTAAATTATTTAACACAAACACCTTGCCATTATTAGAATTTGATAAATTATGATTCCATATTACTTCATTTATTGCCTCCTGAATATAATTTTCATATGATTCTTTTTCTTCATTTAAAATTATTAAATCAATATTTATATTTTGAATTTTATAAAATTCATATGCTTTTACAACAGTTTCAACAATATCTATTTCTGATATTTCCTTTATTTTTACAAGTATTATTGGATTATCTCCTGATATTCCGAACTTCCATAATTCATTTGTTGGATATAACTTATTTTCATTAAATTTTACTAATTTATTTTCACATTTTAATAAAACCTGTGATAAGATTCGTTGATATAAATTTACATCTTTTCCGTGTATTCCTAAATATTGAATTTTCGCTTCTATCTGTGCTTTAGATAAATTAAATGCTCTTTCAATATTTTCATTATTCATATATTTTTTTACATTTTTTACAGCATCATCTTTATTTTCAGAAACACCTATAATTAAACTCATTACGCACTCTTCATTACCTTTTAGTTCAATCGGATTTCTAAAAGCAATAATTGGATTAGTTGTATTTTCAATAGTTTTAGAAAATGGTTTTGATTCTTTTATAAGCTCTGGTATGTCAAAATTTTGTCTTCCACATAAATTCTTTCTATCTAATTCAAATTCCATTTCTCCAGTAATTGATTTATCTGAAAATAAATTAATTGCCAAATATAAATCTACGTCATGTTCATCTCTAGCTTTCCTTTTAGCAATTATTATTCCATCTTCTAGTTCAAATGATAAAAATAAGTTGTTAAATGCTTTATGTGCATATTCTTGACTTTTCCCTGATATTACAGGTTCAATTACACTTGATATTTCTAATATTTTGTCATCATTGCCAATATTTTTAAGCTCTAATCTTCGTATTTCTACAGGTTCTTCTGGAGCGATAATTACTGACATTGTTGTTTTAATATTATCATCATTTCTAGAAAATTTTGCCTTATCTGGATAAAAACAAACATTATACTTTTCTGACTTATTTATATAACTTAAATTAGCTGGTGACCAAATATTTTTATTCTTTATATTTTTAATAAAGAAATAAATTCCTTGGCTATTATCACTTGTTCTTTTATATCTGTTAACAATTTTATTTTTATAACTACTAACACCATTTCCGTTTTTATCTATTAAAATAGAATAATCATTATTTGATATTAAATTAAATTCATTTATATCCTCATTCTTTTTATCAAAACATCTTTCAGAATAATAATCATAATCAATATATTTTATTTTTTCAACTTTTTCTTTCTTCTCTTTTGTTATAATTACATTATCTGGCATTCTTTCTTGAAGTAAAATATCTACTGCCTCAATTTCAGGATTTTCGAAAAAACGATTTTGAAAAATGTTATTCTTTACCAAATTATCTATTGATAATAATATTAAACCTTGATGATGTGCCATATATGTTTTTACAATAGAATATTTTTTGCCTTTTTCAACTCTACTTGGAGTATAATCAATAGATTCATAAAAACCATATTTATTGTACATTCCACTTTGCTCTAAAATTTTTATATTATTTAAAACTTGTTTTGGTACATCATTAATTGCCAAAATTGTTCCATATGATGACACAACCATTTCATCTGCTAAGCCTCTTTTTAAGCCAAGCCACGGTATTCCAAATGCTTTATATTGATAATTTCCATTTAAATCCTTTAAATTAAATGCAGCTTCTGAAATTCCCCAAGTTATTCCTAATTTTTTTGCATATTCCATTTGACTCATTATCATAAATTTACACGATTCATCTAATAAACTATTTGGATATCTTTTAATATTTACTGTTGGCATTAAATACTCAAATGCAGTTCCAGACCACGATATAAGGCCCTTATATTTATTTAATATTGTTAATGTCCTACTTAAATTTTTCCAATGTTTCGCAGATATATCTTTTTTTGCAATTGCAACTAAACTTGCTTGTCTTGCTTCAGATGCAAGTAAATCATAATATGAATCAGTAAGCTTGTTTTCTTCTACATTATATCCAATTGAAAATAGCCCATTTTTTTCATCAAACAAAACTTTAAAATTTGTTTCATTAATTAAATTATCAATAATATTTATTAAATTATTTATTCTTTCATCTTTATCTGTTTCATTTTCAAAAAACTGTTTTAATACATATAAATACCCAACAAAATTTCCACTATCCACAGAAGAAACATATCTTGGAATCAATGGTAACAAAGTTTTTATATTATACCAATTATATAAATGTCCATTCCATTTTGGTAATTTTACAATTGAATTTATCATTTTTTCTAGCAAATTAATTGTATTTTCTTTTGTTTCATATTTTAAATCATAGCTTGCAACAACACTCAATAATGCTAATCCAATATTAGTTGGTGATGTTCTATAAACAACTTTTTCTTTTCTGTTTTCTTGGTAATTATCTGGTGGTAAAAAATTGCTTTTTTCATTTAAATTATCTTTAAAATATTGCCACGTTTTTTTACCAATTTCAATAATATATTCCTGTTCTTGTTTATCTAATTCATCAAATTTTTTCTTCTGTTTAATTGGTTTACTAATATAGTTCATAATAATTGGAGATATAAGCCATAATGCACTTATCACAATGTATACTAGATTACTATTTATTATTACTCCTATCATTAAGCCTGCTCCCAATATTACATTTGGTAACATATTTGTATAATAAGCTATTAATCCAGACTTAGATAATTTTTCTGCTTCCTCTGCAGTAGTCCATTCTAGTAAATGTTTTTTAGATTTAATCATTCTGTATAAAGACTTAATTCCTGCACTAAGTGATAAATATGCTTTATCTGGAATTAAAGAAATATCTATAAAAGTTTTTATTATAATTGACCAAATTTCGCTTATTTCTTTCGAGTATTTTTTTTGATTAAATTGTCCATTTTTCTTATATAAAACTTTATTTATCGCATCTAAAAAATATGGTATTATCACAGAAATAATTGCAATTGTTGTTATCCATTTGCTTTTAATGATTAAATTTAAAAATAATAAAATAACAACACAAACTTCAGAAAGGCTTCGGTTAATATTATCTAATATTTTGTATTTAGATAATATATTTAACCTTTTTTTCATAAGCCATAAAATTATTTGATAATCCCCTCTTATCCATCTGTGTAAACGTGTTTTATATGCATTATATGTTGTAGGATAACCATCCATTAAAACTACATCAGATGCTAAACCACATCTAGCATAACATCCTTCTAATAAATCGTGACTTAACACTGTATTTTCTGGTATTTCTCCATCCAAAACTTCTGAAAAAACTTTTAAATCATAAATACCTTTACCAGTAAAAATTCCTTCACCAAAATTATCATAATAAAAGTCAGAAATTGCATTTGTGTATGAATCTGTACCTCCAAGTCCTGAAAATATTTTTGTAAAAATGCTTTTTCTTGTTTCTAATAAACCAATACCAATTCGTGGTTGCATAATTCCAAAACCATCAATAACCAATGTTTTTTCCTCATTTAAAATAGGTTTATTTAAAATATGCGCCATTGCCCCAACAAGCTCTAAACCTGTATTTAAAACTAAGTTCGTATCTGAATCTAATGTTATTATATATTTAATTTTTGGTAACTGTTTTCCACTATCTTTCACCATTTCTAATGTATTTTCTGCAAAACAATTTGGTCTTTTCCCAAGCATATATTCATTAAACTGAGTAAGTAAACCTCTTTTTCTTTCCCAGCCCAAATAGCAATTTTCAGATTTATTCCATAATCTTTTTCTATATACAAAATTAAATTTAGGAAAATTTGCATCTGGATATTTTGCATTTAATTTATTGCATTCTTCAATTCCGCTCTTAATTATTTCATCATCAAAATCCTCTTTTTCTTTTTTTGAACTACTACAATCTCCTAATAAAGTAAAATAAATATTTTCGCTTTTATTTGCAATAAAAAATACCTCTAATTTTTTCATAATTTCTTTTACTTTTTCTTTGCTTTTAACAATTGTAGGAATAACAACCATCGTCGCATACTCATTAGGAATTCCTGATGAAAAATCTAACTTAGGAATTAATTTTGGTGTTACAACTTTTCCAGAAATATATTGAATTATTTTTACAAATATACTTTTTATAGGAATAATTAACAATAAAAAAGCAATTATTGCTATTGCAAAATTATTTAATTTTACATTAATATACCAACCAATAATGCACGAAATTATTACACTAAGTATCGAAACACTTTCAATATATAATTTTGCCTTTGATTTTCTATTTTTAATTTTTACTTTTTTATTTAATAAACACGAATATAGCTCTGATTTTCCATCTGAAACCAAGAAATATCCAACGTGTGATTTTTTAGTATTACTTCCATCTTCCTCAAAATACTTATTTGCTAGCTCAACACATTTTTGTGCAATATATAGCTCTGAAATTTTTGTTTTTTTAGATATTTTTTCAATGCTATTTCTATAATATTCCTTTGTTTTATAATCCATATTATCATATATTCCGGCTGGATCTAATTTTAATACCTCTTCAACTCCATTTATATTATCAAAAATTTCTATAAAGCTTAGTCTATTTAATACATTTATACTTGTTATTGCATTACCAATAGATATTTTTTTAGTTGCAATATCAAAATGCTCTCTATTAATACAATCCAAAATAGTACTTCCCATTTTATTAACTTGCTCTTCTAAAATTTCAACATAACTATATGCTTTTTTGCCGTATTTTTTTAATCTATATGACATATATTCAATAAATGGATATTTTGATTCAACACTTTGCTCTATTTTTAAATTGTAATTATATGGCAACTTAAATTCCTGACTAGTTTTAAATTCAACTAATCTAGTAACAATATTTTCAACTTTACGCTTTTGCATTTGTGATAAATATATTTTTTCACAAATTAATCTAATTTTTTCAATTAACGCTATTTGCAAAAAAGTGCTAACACTCCATAGCTCTTCCATACTCAAATTTTTTTTATTTTGATAGCTTAATAAAAATTTTTCTAAATTATCACCATTAATTTTTCCATCTGTATAAGAAACAATTTCTTTAGCAAGTACATACACTCTTGCAAACCCTTTATATTGGCCATTAGCAATTCCAACAAAATTAACATATTTTTTTACAGATAAATCTCTAATTATAATTTTTGCATTTTTTTCAATTATATAAAAATTGTCTAAAATCCATTCACCTGCTGGATGGATTGGTATTTTGTTTTTTAAATCTTCTGTCAAAAAATTATATATATCTAATATAAATTTTAAATTTTCTTTTAATCTAGGTATTGGGTATGTTCTTTTATCAGATTTCGATTTTAAAATTTGATCTGCAGCAAGTTTTTGTAAATAAATTTCTAATTGTTCACTATCTAAAAGAGCTCCGCCTACATCTAAAATTTTACATTTCTTCATCAAAAAATTTCCACTCCTTGTAAATATGTTTTCACATATTTTCTCCAGAAGTAGAAATTTTTATACTTTTTTTATTATTTTTACTAAAATGAAGACAATAAAAAACTTGAAGTTACTCCTACCAAGACTAACCCCAAGTTAAACAAGTCATAGATAAGTATATGTACTTATCGAAACAAGATTATAAGCTTTGCTTCTTTCTTAATTCTAAATCTAATTTATTAAATTAACAATAATATTTAATATCTTGACCTTCAAAATAACTTTTCCACTTTTCTAAAATAAGAAAATAATTGTCATTTATAATCTTTTGTATTTTTTTTAAATCACTTATTGGTATATTACTTTTATTATTAGCTACAATACATCCGCCACTTCTTGTTAGCCAAATTTTTGTTGAATTTCCAACCGGCTTTCCTTTTGATATATGTACATGAATTGGTTCCCCATTTTCATTAGACCAGAAATATACACTATATCCGCATTGTTTCAAATATATTAGGCACTTTCAAGTCCTCCCTCTCTCGCAATTTCGTAAAAATGTGCTGCACCTTGCTCTACAACTTTTTTAAATAGTTTCACTTCTTCCTCTGTGTACTTTCCATCATTTTCTATAATTTTATAGCTCGGTAACTCAAATATTAATGTATCAAATCCATTCTCTGTTGGTCTTTCAAAAACAACCTTTATTATTTCATCTCCATTATCTCTCGTAATAATATCTGAAATTACAAGCTCGGTTTCATCAGCGTATTTGCATAATGTATGCATCATAATAATCACTCCTTCTTTATTAAGTATATTTTAAATAGTATACCATACTTTGTATTATTTATCCAACATATATTTTTTAGAATAATTACTTTATTCGTCTAAAATCCTAATTGCATCAGAAAAGTAATTTACATTTTTCCATATGTCTTTATCTCCAATAATAGCTATTCTGTATTTTGCTCTGGTAATTGCAACATTTAGTAAATTTACACTTTTTCCTGCCCATTTTGCTGCATTAGTTGATGTGCTATCACATCCTAATACAAGTAGTACTTCTTTTGCCTCTTTACCTTGAAAAGTGTGTACTGTTCCTATACTTTCATCTAACCAGTCATCTATTTTTTCTTTTTGATGTGGTAATAATATATTAAGTTGTTTTTTTAGTATTGATTTTATTTCGCCAACTACACTTTTAAATGGACTAATAATATATATATTAGGTAATCCATTATACACATTTATTGCCTCACTTATAATTTGCAGAACTTTTTCACCTTGCTCTTTTACAAAGTGATTTTTATTGCCTATTTCTTTACCTTTAATATCTATCCATTTAGATTTTTCTATTACAAATTTTTCATTATCATCTGCATCTTTTGTTTTGTTAATCATTTTTCCGTTATATGCTATTTTATTTGATATATCAAACATTGGACTAATACATCTTCTATGTACAGTTAATGGGCAGCCTACCCATATATTATTTCTGTATCCACCATATTTATTTAAATTGTCTGCTAAATTTTGTACTGATATTTCACTTCTTTTATATAACTGTGGAATTTGGTGCTTTTTGGCAAAAATTTTTGCTATTTCTTTTGGAATTGTTATTACTGGCTCAACTTGAAGTGGGTCTCCTACAATAATTGATTTTTTGAAACGCCATATTGCTCCTATAGATGAACCTGGTGCTGCTTGACCTGCTTCATCAATAATTAATGTAGCTAATTGCTCCTTTTGTATTCCATCTAAAAAGTTGCTGACAGATGCAAATGTTGTTGAAATTACTGGTACTATTAAAAATATTGTATTTAATACGTGCTGATATATTGATTGCTTGTCTTCTTTTTTACATTCGTTAATATTTACAAAAAGACCTAAGTTGTATTTTACTGCTACTGAATTTACTATAAAAGCTTTTTGTAATTTTATTGCATTGTAAAATAGCTCTTCTCGTAGTTTATCATATTCTTTACAAGTCCACGGACACGTTGTTTGTAGCTCTGAGTCGGTTGTTAAATTTTTCCAAAAATTATTGTCTGCATAATTATTTCCAAATATATTTTTATATTCATCAATCTTGCTTTTTAATAATTCATACTCTTTAACTTTGTTTATTAGTAATAATTCCTGCTTTTTTAATATATCTAATTGATTTTCAATTTCATATATATTATTAAATAGCTCTTGCTTTTTATTTCTAAGCTCTATTTTTTTATTCAACACATTTACAATTTCGTTATTTGTTTTAAAAGCATTTACAATTTTTTGTAAAATGTTCATTTTATTTTTTATGTCTTTTATAATATCATCTTGATTTACTAAATCCACCTCAACTTTATTTTGCATTTTTAGTAAAGTATCTTTTTCTTCTACTAATTTTTTCTGCTGATTTAAATTTTCTTCAAGCTTTTTTGTGTGAATGTCCTTAAGCTCATATTTTTCTGTATCTGAAATTGCTTTTAATATATATTTTCTATAATTTAAAACTTTGTCGTAAAATTCTATAAAATTCTGTTTTGCTTTTTCCCAATCTATTTTTTCGCTTATATTTCTTAAAGAATCTGCATCATACCATAAAACTTTGTTAAATTTACTTATATTACTTTTATTACCTAGTCTGGCTGAAATTAATCCCCAACATTCTTCCTTTTTATCAATTAAATTATTAGCCAAATTGGTAAAATACAAATCCTGCCCATCTTCTTGGTAAAATAAATTTGTTAATGTCTGTTTCATATCCTTTTGTTTTGGTAACTCAATTGTTATATTTTCAACTGCTTTGTTATTATTTGAAGCAACTAAAATTCCATAATTAGATAGTTTTGAATCCATTTCATAATAATATGAATATACCGAAAAAGGAATTTCCAATGCTTTTTTTGTAAAAGCTTCATCTGGCTTATTATATTTGCACATTTCGTATGCTCTGTCTACAATATATGATGCAATAATTTCCTTAAGTAAAGTGGTTTTTCCTGTTCCTGGTGGTCCATTCACAGAAAACTTTTTTCTATTTGTATCTATAGATAAATTAATTGCAACCTGTTGCATTATAGAAGGACTAAATTCAGATGGCCATTTTCCCATTGGATAATTATTAGGATTTAGTGTTTCTTTTAGTTTATTTGTATCTATATCTATTTGAATTTTATCTTTTATTTCATTATTTAAAGAGTTAATATACTCAAAAATCCAATCATCACTTTTAGCTTTTTTTAAAACCCATCTTAAATCGCTTGCATAAAAACTTTCTAAAATATCTGTTTTGTCATCTTGTTTTTCACATTCTTTTTTACTATTTTTCTTTCTGACTTTTTTAGTATTAATTATACAATAAAATCGTGCTAAATCTGGACTTAAATGAAGTGTTTCCATAACTTCAGCATATATATTTAACATTTCCTGCTCTGTTATATTAAATCCAGAGCCGATAAAACCATTTATTTTATTGTTTATTTTGCTAATTTCCTCTTCATTAAAATCTATATTAATGCTTTTTGTGTTAATAATTTTACACATAGCATATATAAATGGTGATATTGAAAATGAACCCGAAATTATTTTTTTGTTTTCATCTACTTTAAATGCACATAAGCAACACGTAGAATTATCTTTTTCAATTTTTTCTTCTTCTTGGTTAATACCTGTTTTACTAATAACCTCATAAACTAAATCATCAACATTAGCTTTTCCTATATACACATCATATGATAAAATATACTCTTTTGACTCAACCCATCTTATTTTACTATCTACATTTTTCATATATCTTGTATCTTTATTTACCATTGGATTTGATGGAGAAAAAAACTCCATATCATACCAATATTTTAAAATATTTCTTTCTACCATTTTATTAGTTCCCCTTTATTTAACAGATGCCACTACTGTTTAACTCACACTTTATTGAGCAATAAAACTATAATTCAATTACTCTTTTAAACTGGTCATTGCTATATTCTTTTATATCTAAAATATTTAGCATATCATATTTATTTTTTACTTTTTCAAAATATTCCTCTATATCATTTTTATTTATTATGTTATTTGAGTTTTCAGTTGGCAATAAGCCTTTTCGTGCATTAATCCAAGGTGTTTCATAATGAGTCATTTTTTCTAGTGCTTTTCCGTTATAGTATCCAAAATATTTTATTATTACATCAAGAATTTCTTTTTTTTCATCTTCTATTTTTTCTTTTATATTGTCATTTATATTTATTAAAATATTTGCAGACTTGAATGATTTGTATTTTTCATATATGCTAACATATACAGGTCCGTGAATCCACGCCTGACAATCATCTTTGAATAAAATTTTTTTAAAAAATGCTATATAAAACCCTTGAGCATAATATAAAATTTTTTGAAGTGCTAATGGTGTAATTTCATTGGTAGCACCAATAATATACTCTGCAATTGTTTCAATTTCATTTTGAGTAGTGCTATCATATTCAATTTTATTAATAGCATTTTTTACATTATTATATGCCCTTTCTGTTATTGAGAGTTTATTTTCTTCAATTAGTGAATTCATATATTCTTTATCATTTAAAACTTTATATAATTGCTCTGAATATACTTTTGATGGTACATCTCCATTTAAATATCTTGTTAAAGTAACTTCTCCCCAACCTAATAATTTTGAAAGTGGCTTTTTGCCAATATTATATTTATTTAGTATTTCATTAATTTCTTTTGTTGTAATAATATTTTCTTTTGTTCTATAAGCTATATCAATTCTATTCAAATTTTCATCATTAATTTCATTTGAACTAATTTCTTCTCCGCATTTTTTACAGTATCCTATTAACCTTTTAAATGCATACTCTTTACCTTTAATCGTAACATTATCATCAATTTCTTTTACAGTATATTCTACTAACTCATTGCATTTTTCACAAAAACCTTTATCCATAAAAACACCCCCTTATGTAAATAATTTTTTTATGTATTTTTCTGGCTTATGAAATGAAATTATTACTATAAAATCTTTTTTCTTTTTAGCAATTTTTATATATACTTTAACATTTTCTTTTGTTCCCCAATTATTTAATTCGTATTCTCTACAAAAAATATGCAATCTTTCTTGTGGATTGTTGTAATCGTCAGCTGAATAACAAAAATCATTTGTTTCTAATTTCATTAACATTTGCTTTTGTTTGTCTTTTGTCAATTTATACTCTTCTAAAAATCTTCTATTTTTTTCGTTCTTTTGTGTTGTGCAAACTATAAATCTATCAGCTTTAACGCTATTTTTAACAATTTTCAAATATTCATCTATTTCTTTTCTAGTGTGATTTGTATATTTAAAAGTTTCATTTGTCATAAAAATCCTTTCTTTAATGTAACCCCTTATTAATAGTATTAATTGATACTATTTTATTCTTATTTTATAAAAATGTCAATATTTTTTGATACTTTTATTATAATTTTCTGTTCTTAAAGATTTTTCATATTTTATTTCAATATATATTTACCAGAATTCACAATAACATATAAAAGTTTATTACTTATCATATCATCATTTAAATTGCAATTAAAAAATTTATATAAAAATGTTGTCAAAAAGAACCGTCCCCATTGACACATATCATATGTTCAAACCATCTGTTTAATCTGCTTTTTTTATCACATTTTCTTGACCAATATTTTTCTATCCTCAAAATTTAATTTACTAATTGAAAAAAATATAATATAATCTAATAAATTAATTTTGAAAGGGATGTACATTATGGCATTTGACGGTATTGTTACAAGTAATGTTGTAGCAGAATTAAACACCTGCTTAATTGGAGGAAAAATTAATAAGGTTTTTGAACCAAATAAAAATGAAGTTATTTTAGGTATTTATTCTCATGGAGTTAATTATGCATTAAATTTTTCAATTGCATCTGACTCTTATAGAATAAATTTAACAACACATGCAAAACCTAATCCTTTGAATGCTCCTGGATTTTGTATGCTTTTACGAAAACATTTAATTGGGGCTAAAATAAAAAAAATTTATACTATAGGACTTGAAAGAATTGTATATATAGAGCTTGAGTGTTTTAATGAATTAAATGACTTAGTTAATAAAAAATTAATAATTGAGCTTATGGGAAAACACAGTAACATAATTTTAACAAATGACAATAATATGATAATAGACAGTTTAAGGCACTTATCTATTGAAGAACATTCATCAAGAGATATTTTACCTGCACATGAATATTCCGCACCGGAAAACACCAAAATTGATTTTAAATCAATAAAAACTTTTGACGAATTTTATAAACTAACAAGTAATCTAACTAACTTAGATTCAGGAATTTCCAAAATTTTTATAGGAATAAGTAAATTATATATTCAAAGCATTATTGAAGAATGTAATATAGATAACACTGTAACTACAAGCAATTTAAAAACTCTATATAAATATATTTCTGAAACAATTGAAAATATTGGAACAACAAATATTTCTTTAAAACCATTCAAAAAAGATTTTACAATTGCACAAGAGAAGCATGAAGATACATTACAATCCAACTTTTTTATTGACGATTTCTACACAGAAAAAGAAAACAATTCACTTTTCTTATCATATAGAAATAATATATTAAAATTAGTATTATCAACATTAACAAAAATAAAGAAAAAATTGTTAAACATTAATAGCAAACAAGCAGATTGCAAAAACATGGATACATATAAGCTATATGGAGAACTACTAACAGCAAATATGTATCAATTCAAGGAATTCACTGAAAACATTGTAAAAGTTCCAAATTATTACAATAATAATGAATTAATAGATATACCTGTAGACCCAAACAAAACGCCTTCATATAATGCGAAAAACTATTTTAAGAAATATAATAAATTAAAAAATACTTTACTTGTAATAGCAGAGCAAAAAAAGGAAACAGAATCAGAACTAGACTACTTAGAAAGTATAATTTATGAATTAGATACTGCAAAAACAATTCCTGATATAGATGAAATTTATACAGAAATATCAGAAAATCCACTATTTGAAAGGTCCCACTTAAAATCTAATACAAAAGTAACAAAACAAAAACAAAAAAATAAAAAATTGGACAAAACATATACACCAATAGAATATAAAATAGAAAATTATACCTTATTAGTCGGAAAAAATAATATACAAAATGATTATTTGACAACAAAACTAGCCAAATCAACAGACATTTGGTTTCACACAAAAGAAATTCATGGAAGTCATGCAATATTACAAACACATGGCGAAACTCCATCAATAGATGTTATAATAAGATGTGCTCAAATAGCAGCATACTATAGTAAAGCCAAACAATCATCAAACGTTCCAGTAGATTATACATTGATAAAATATGTAAAAAAGCCATCTGGAAGTAAGCCTGGATTTGTAATATTTACACACAATAACACAATAAATGTGACACCAAAGGGCTAATTTTTTTAAACGACTCTCAAAAAGTAACAAAATACAATAATATTTTCCAAAAATCTTTATTTTTACACCAAAATATTGTATAATTAAATTGTTAGGTAGAAAAGGAGGTAATTTATATGTGGCAAATTTGGATTATCCTAGCTGGCATATTCATGATTTTTGAAATGATTATCCCCACTGATTTTCTTATATTTTGGGTAGGAATTGGTGCAGCACTAACATCAGTATGCAGTTTATTTACAGACAACATAACAGTACAAATTGCATTATTCTGCATATCATCAATACTACTAATATTTTGTACAAAACCATTTGTAAGAAAATTCACAAAAGATATAGAAGATGTACATACAAATGCTTATTCCATAATAGGAAAAGAAGGCATAGTTATTTCAGATATTAATCCAATAACAGGAGAAGGACAAATAAAAGTTGAATCTGAAGTTTGGTCTGCAAAAACAGAAGATTCACAAACAATACCTAAAGATACTTTAGTAACTATAACGGCAATAGACGGAGTAAAAGCTGTAGTATCAACAGCACAAAAAACAACAGTAGCTGAAAAAGAATCAGCAACAGTTTAAACAAAATTTATCATTAATATTTATAATAATGCAGAAAAAAATTAAGGAGGAAAAAATATGGTTATATTTTTTATTATTTTACTTTTATTAGTTTTAATAATTGCATATAAAACAATAAAAGTTGTTAAACAATCAGAAGTATATGTTATCGAAAGATTAGGAAAATTTCACAAAGTTGCAGACGCAGGTCTTACAATTATATTTCCTTTTTTAGATCATGTTAGATCAGTAGTTAGTTTAAAACAACAAACAATGGACATTCCACCTCAAGGAGTTATCACAAAAGATAATGTTACAATTACAATTGATACAGTTGTTTTCTACAAAATTACAGATCCAGCAAAAGCTGTTTACGAAATTCAATCATTGAAAAAAGGTATTGAATATCTTGCAATTACAACAATTCGTGATATTGTCGGAAAAATGGACTTAGATGCAACATTCAGTTCTCGTGATGCTATTAACGATAAATTAAGAGCAATATTAGACGAAGCTACAGACCAATGGGGATGTAAAATAGATAGAGTCGAAATTAAAGACATTACACCACCTGCAGATATTCGTGATGCAATGGAAAAACAAATGAATGCAGAAAGAAATAAAAGAGCTTTAATCCTTCAAGCAGAAGGTGAAAGACAATCTGCAATTACATTAGCAGAAGGTAAAAAAGAAGCTGCTATATTAGAAGCTGAAGCTGATAAAGAAGCTGCTATAAGAAGAGCTGCCGGTGAAGCAGAAGCAATAAAACAAGTAGCTGACGCTAAAGCAGCAGAAATAAGAATGGTTTATGGAGCAGTTATGGAATCAAATCCTAATGACAAACTAGTTCAATTAAAATCTTTAGAAGCATTAAAAGAAATTGCAGATGGAGATGCAAACAAAGTATTTATACCATTTGATGCAACATCAGCATTAAGTAGCTTAGGTGCTATGAAAGAAGCTGTAACAGACCCAGAAAAAAAAGGAACTTTAAAAAGGGAGCTTTCTAAAAAAGAAAGAATTTTACAAAAAAGAGCCCAACAATTAAAACAAGAATCATCACAAGAAAATTAAAATAAGAAATCCAGTAACATATAGCTTACTGGATTTTTTATTTTTTTGTTTATTATAATTACTGTAAATTATATTGTATATTTTCTATATAAGTTACGAATATTTTCATTAGTTTAATATAAAATAAAATTTTGTTTGTTTAATATCTAGTTAAATTTTCACTATTAATTTATTTGTCTTTTTCTTATATTTATCAATAAAAATACGTATTTTTTTCATTTTATTGTTTAACCTAATTGTATATTTAAACTTAAGTATTTCTGTACTTTAAAATTTAAATACTATATTTTACTGCTGAGGTGATTTTATGGCATTAGATTATTCAATAATTGGTTCAAGAATTAGAAAGGCTAGACTTGAAAAAAATATTACGCAAGAAGAGCTTGCTGAAAAGATAGATGTATCTGTTGCTTTTATTAGCAGAATTGAACGAGGAACTTCTCATGTAAATTTAAAAAGATTAAGCCAACTATGTAACATTTTGGATATAAAAGAAGGTGTAATTTTAAATGGAACAAATATAGAATCTACAAATTACCTTTCACAAGAATTTAGTGATTTATTACTTAGTTGTTCAAAGGATACACAAAAATTAATTTATGATATAGCAAAAATAATTATAGCTAATGAAAACCAAAAGAATATGTAACGAAAAAAAGAAAAATAGGATTTTATTAAATTAAATCCTATTTTTCTTTTTAATATCTTTATAATAAATCCAAATACTTTTATTAATATCTGTTTTGATATTTTTTACAATCGTTGTTTTGTTTTTTTATATCTCTCTACACTTAATTATTAATCTTTGTTTTCCTCCATTTGTACATGTAATTAAAGTAACTTCTTTTAATCCATTAGTAATTTGGCTTGTGCAGGCTACATCTTCTGGATATACAACATATCTATCATATACTTTATATTGTAATGTATTTCCAGATAAATCTGTCAATTTTATTATATCTCCGCTTTTCATTTGAGATAGCTTTCCGAACATTTTTCCACTTTTATAATTATGACCAACTATACAATAATTACCAACTGAATTAGGACTTCCTCCCCAAAACTTGTTAATTGATATTTTTAAAAGTTCATCACTTGTATCTGAAAGAACAGGATATTCAATTCCTAAACTTGGAATGCTTAATATTGATTCATATGTATATGTATTTCCATTTGCATCAGTGTACTTTCCATCTAATACCCTTCCATTTTCATCTACCACTTCTGTATCGTCTAGTGCAACTACTAATGGTTTATCACTTGTAGTTTCGTCCATTGAAATATCATTTAAAATATCTTGAGAAACCGCCTCACATGCATTTTTTTGAACTTCTGAATATATATACCATCCAGAAAAAATAAATACAAAAAGTATTGATAATATAAACTGTGTTTTATACATTTTCTTTTTCTTTTTCAGTTTATTGGTAACATATAATCTATCTGTAACTAATATCTGATTCATAGGCATTTCCTTTCTAAATTTAAATTTTGTTTTTTACAATATAATTAGAAATTTCTGCAAATTGTTCTATTGATAACGTTTCACCTCTAGTATTATAATCCATTTTTAAATTGTCAAATAGCTCTTTGGCCTGATCCTTATTTTTTAGTATACCTGTATTTACTAAAGCATTTATAAGAGTTTTTCTTCTTTGTGTAAAACTTGCTTTTATTACTTTAAAAAAGTGTTGTTCATCTAATAATTTTACTGGATACTCTTTTCTAATTTTCAATTTAATTACTTCAGAATCAACTTCAGGCTCTGGTATAAATGAATTATTTTCTACAATTGTCACACTCTCAGATGTAGCATAATAATAAACACTATATGTAATTGCCCCAGACAATTTTTCTCCTGGAGTTGCTATTAGTCTATCAGCTACTTCTTTTTGAACCATGACTGTGATTGTTTGTATGTCTAATTTTTCTTCTAATAATTTCATTATAATTGGTGTTGTTATATAATATGGCAAATTTGCAACTATTTTTGCATTCTTTATTTGCTCATTTTTATTAGTTTTTATTAATTTATTTAAATCTACCTTTAATACATCTTCATTTATAATTTCAAAATTGTCATATAATGAAAATCTATCATTTAATATTTCAAGCATTCTTTCGTCAAGCTCTATGGCTATTACCTTTCCAGCCTTTTCAAGTAAAAATTCTGTTAGGTTTCCAAGTCCAGGACCTATTTCTATTACTAAATCTTCTTTAGTTATTTCCGCAGATTCTACTATTTTGTCTACAACAGAGTCATTTATTAAAAAGTTCTGTCCCAAGCTTTTATTTGCTGAAATATTGTATTTTTTTAATATAAATTTTGTTTTGTTATATAAATTTTCCATAATCCCACCTTTTATACTCTTTTATTATATAATAAAAAATTATCTTTTACAATACTAAATTATTTGTTTTATATGATTTATGTAAAATTTTTTATTCTTATAAAAAAGCTCTATTAAATCAAGCCTTATAAACTTGTTTTCCAAATTTTTTATGTGTATATATTTTCTTATTCCTTTAGTTATATTAGAAATTTTTCTTTTATCTACAGCCTCTGATGGTAATCCATAATTTCCATTTGCTCTTGTTTTTACTTCTATAAAAACAATTTCATTTTTGTCCTCATCGTATGCTATTATATCTATTTCGCCTCCCTTATAATAATAGTTTTTATCAATTATTTTATAATGATTTTGGCATAAATATTTACATGTAATGCTTTCACCAATTTTTCCAAATTCGGTTTTATTCATAATACTCCTCACATATTTTAAATTTGTTAAATCCAACTGACTTTATTACTTCATCAATTTCTAAAATGGTTACCAATTCATTTACTTTGCTTATATTTATCCCTGTTTTCATAGAAATTCCTTCTGCATCTATTTCTTCATTTTTATTTATACAGTCAAATATTAATTTGCTTTCATTATCTAATAATTCTAATTGTTTAAATTTTACTATACTTTTTTGTTTATCATATTCTATTCCAAGCACTTTTAAAATATCTTGTGCATTTTTAACCATTATTGCCCCATTTTGAATTAAATTTATTGTTCCATAACTATTTTTGTTTCCAATACTATTTGGAATGCAGAACACTTTTCTTTCCTGTATTTTAGCATATTTTGCTGTTATACTTGTACCACTTCTATATGCTGCTTCAATTACTAATAGTCCCATAGATAATCCACTTATTATTCTATTTCTTTTTGGAAAATTTTTCATTTGAACAGGTGTATCAATTGGGTATTCCGATATTACTAACCCATCATTTTTAATTATTTGATGAAATAGCTCTTCATTTTCTTTTGGGAATATATGTTTAAATCCACTCCCTAGTACTGCAATTGTTTTACCTCTATGTTCTAAACATGTTTTATGTGCCACTGAATCAATTCCACTTGCCATACCGCTTACTATAACAATACCACTTTCTACTAAATCTTTTGTAATACTTTTTGTTATTTTTCTGCCATATTCAGAACTATTTCTTGAGCCAACAATTGAAATTGACTTTTCTTTTAATAAAACTATGTTCCCTATGGCATATAATTTTTTGGGACTAGATGGTATTTTTCTCAACATATCTGGATAAGTTGGATTACTTGGATATATTTCATAAATTTTTTTATTAATAAACATTTTTTGCCTTCCTCTTTCCTAATACTTTATTTTTAAATTATAGCAATTTATCTACTGTATTTTTTATCTAAGCTTCTGTATTGAATAGCTTCTAATAGATGACTTGATTGTATATTTTCACTTTTGTCCATATCTGCAATTGTTCGTGCTACTTTTAATATTCGTGCATATGCTCTTGCACTTAAGCCTAATTTGTTGAATGCTTTTTCTAGTATTATTTTACTTTTTTCATCTAATTTGCAGTATTTTTCTATTAGTTTTGGAGTTAGCTCTGAGTTTGAATAAATTCCGCATTCTTTATATCTTTCAAGTTGAATTTTTCTTGTTTCTTCTACTCTTTTTCGTATTTGCTCTGATGTCTCTTCTTGTGTGTTTGAATTAAGATTTTTATATTTTACACTACTTACCTCTACCTGAATATCTATTCTATCTAATAGTGGTCCACTTATTTTTCCTAGATATTTATTTATTGCTTGATTTGAACAACTGCATTCTTTGTCTGAGCCATAATATCCGCAAGGGCACGGATTCATGCTTGCTACAAGCATAAATTTTGATGGATATGTTAATGTTGCATTAACTCTGCTGATAGTAATCTTTCCATCTTCAAGAGGACCTCGAAGTACCTCTAATGTTGATTTTTCAAATTCTGGAAGTTCATCCAAAAATAAAACACCATAATGTGCCAAGCTTATTTCTCCTGGCTTTGGAATGGCACCACCTCCTACTAGGGATGTTTTGGATATTGTATGATGTGGAAATCTAAATGGTCTATTTATTATTAGTGGGCTGTTTTCACTTATGTTTCCTGCAACACTGTGAATTTTTGTTACTTCTAATGCCTCTTCAAAACTTAGTTTTGGTAAAATTGTTGGAATTCTTCTTGCCATCATTGTTTTACCAGACCCTGGAGACCCAATTAGCATACAATTATGACCACCACTTGCGGCAACTTCTATTGCTCTTTTAATATTTTTTTGACCTTTTACTTCGGAAAAATCTAGATTATAAACTTGATTTGATTTTATTAATTCATTAGAATTGAATTTTTCTGGATTAATTTTTATAGACTTATTTAAATATGCAACAACTTGATTTAATGAACTTACTGGTATAACATTAATTCCATCAACAATGCTAGCCTCTTTTGCATTTTCTTTTGGAACAACTATTTCTTTTATACCTAATTTTTTCGCTTCAATACACATTGGTAATATACCGGTAATACTATGAACATTTCCATCTAAAGAAAGCTCTCCTACAAAAGCAACATTTTCAAAATCAAATTCATTAATGTTTTCTGTTGCAAGTAAAATGGCAATTGCAATTGGTAAATCAAATGCAGATCCCACTTTTTTTATTGTAGCTGGTGCTAAATTAATTACAATTCTTCTACTTGGAAATTCGTACCCAGAATTTTTTATAGCTGTTCGAACTCGCTCTTTCGCCTCTCTTATACTAACATCTGGTAAGCCTACAATTTCCCAACAAGGTAGACCTCCAGCAACATCAACTTGAACGTCGACAATAAAACCTTCTAAACCATGAAGGGTCATACTTTTAACTATTGATAACATAAATATCTCCTTTGGAATTTTTTTAGAATTAAATTCTTTGAATAAAATTTTTATTATAATAGCAAAATTTTTTTCTACTGTCAATAGCTTAATTTAAAATATTGAGTTTTCTTTTGTAGGTTAGTCAATCATTTGTCACAAATTATTTAAAATAAATACTTTGAGCACCTATATTGCAAATAACGATTCTTCTTGACTTTTAGATTTTTCTATGAATTCTCTGGGACTCAGCCATCCTAACGGTCTCATCGGAAAATTATTATATTCTTTTCTCCATTCTTTCCCTTGATTTCTTAAATCCTCTAAACTATAAAATATTCTTTTATAATAAAATCTTTCTTGATCCTTTCTATGACTTCTTTCTACTCTTCCATTTTGTTTTGGCGTATGTGGCTTTATTACTTTATATTCTAATCCTAATTCTTCTAGTGTATTTTCAAACATTGTTTTTTTATTTTTCAAAAATGCTTGCCAACTTAATCTATTTGTAAATTCAAAACCATTATCTGTTTGTATTGTTTTTATTTTAAATGGAAAATATCTTACCAATCTTTTTACGAATTCACTTGACGCATATGTATCATGTGCATTTGTAAACCATGTATATCTTAATCTCGAATACTCATCTATTGCCGTATATTGATAAAATTTTTCACCTTTTTCTTGTAACTCTTTACTCATACATTTTTTTGGCACATATTTTACATCTACTTGTATTTTATCTCCCGGATATTCTCCTGATACCCACTCATTTGGCTCACTTTCTTTCTTTTTGCTTGGTGTCTTTTTGTATATTCCTAATCTTTGCATTGCATGATATAATCCTTGTATCGTTCTTGTATATCCTGCTTGGCGTAATTTTACCCATAATACTACTAATCCTGTTTCTTTATTATTTCTTTTATAATTCTTTATTAATTTTATTTCTTCCTCTGTATGCTGATTTGGATGCGAATGTGGACGTCTTGATTTATCTTTTAAACTTTCTAATGTTCCATCATATCTATTTTGCCATCTATATATTGTTCTTTTACATTCTCCAAATTTATATGCTGCCTTTGCTACTCCATATTTTTTTGAAAATTTTACTACTGACTCTTTATATTTTAATCTATCTGTGATATTATTCCCCATAAGAGAGCACCTCCGATATGTTTATTTTTGGTCATTTAAACAATATCATTTTTGGTACTCTCTTTCAATCTATTTGTGACATATCTATTTTAAACCTATAAACGATAAATTTCTTTGATGTTAAATAATTTTAAGTAAGTTGTCAATGGGGACGGTTCTTTTTGACACAGAATAAAATCCAAAACAGGTAAAAAATGTAAAATACTGCATATCTCAAATTTGACTTTATGTTAATATACTGTTATAATAAAGCCATGCGCTTAGTAATTCGACTACGCATATGCCAATTGGCATCCGTTTAACGCCACATAGTGGCAAGGAGGTCCTATGGGAACCAGACCCACAGCAATAGTATCTTGCTTTGGACTGATTGGAATTCTCATCGCTTTAATAGCTGGGGAGAAATCCAATGAAGCAAAATACTTTATTCGACAGTCCGCAAATGCTACAATATGTACAATAATAGTAAGTACTATTGTGGGAGTAGTATCCGCCATTTTAGGAAATGGAATTTTTTCCACGCTCCTAACGATTTTATCGAATATATATGGCGTGATTATTTTTATCGAGATTTTAATTTCGGCAATTAATCTCGATAAAAGAAAAATTTGGGGAATTTATTGCTTTATCAAGTAAATTTTCCAGATAATTTAAACAAAAAAATCCATATAAAGTATAAAAACTTATATGGATTTTTTTGTTATTTATCTTTTATATACTTTAAATATTATAAACTTCTATATATAACATATGTTTTTTATGATATAAGAGCATATAATATTCCGCTAAGAAGCAAAAATAAGCCAATTAATAATATCAACATTTCATCAATTTTTACTTTTTTATTTATTATGAATTTTTTTGGATTCTTTTCATTTATTAATATAGTATATTTTTCACCAACTACAAAATTTTTAGTGAATTTTTTAGGGAACGATTGTTGAGCCTGATTTTCATATTCATTGCCCTTAAAATTGTATTTAAAAACAGGTATATATTTACTAGAAAACATACCATGGTGATTATAAATATTAAATTTTAGGTATGTTGCATTTATTTTTTTAGTACACTTTAATTTTGAATATTGAAGCCACATGAAAAACGAAATTAAAATTGTTCCCACAATTATTGCTATCATCATAATATTTTTATTCTCCCAATTTATTATTTTTTGTAATGATATAAAAAGAGAAACATATATAATGCTTAACCCTTTAACTATCATCTAAGCTGTAATTCAATAATATCAATGCTATTATATTAGCTTGTAACCCTCGATATTACTTATTTTTACCACAGCAGTTTTTGTATTTCTTCCCACTTCCACAAGTTCCGTTTTTTTGAATATTTATAATATTATTAGTATTTATCATATTATCTATATTTCTAACATCTGTGGTATTGGGAAGTTTTAATATTATTTATATTTATTGTACTTATTCTAATAATAAATATTTTTTATTTGGCGACAAATTGGCGACATTGTCTACATCGTTATTTGCTTTTAATATGCTTTAAATTTTATACTATTGTTCATTTTTTGTCTAGAATTTATTTTAAAATTTTACATTATTTTATTCAACCTTATTTTATTCAATATTTTTTAAATCACTAAAATATTTATCTTTTATCTTTTCTTGCAATTCACTATCTAACATAATTAATTTAAATATCTTATCTTTATAGTTTGCTACTAATTCTTTACTTGCTAATTCCAATAAATTTTCCTTACAATCAATTATTTTAATTGCACCATCATAATCATTTTTTTCAATAATAGTAGATATTTCCCCAATTCTATTATTATATATTTTGTCAACATTTTCCTGACTACAAACACTAGCTAATTCATTTTTTAACTTTGTAATATCCTCATCTTCCTTTAAGAAATTATTTTTTATCATATTATTAATTTTGGTCTTTACATACCATGTTGCTTGCTTTTTCTTATTTGAATTCAGTCTTAGTAATACTATTTCTTTAAATTTATTTATTTGTTTATCTTCCAAAATAAATCTATTTTTAACACTTCCCAAAATTAAATTATCACATAATAAATTTTCTATTTCATTTATTTTTAAGGTATATATTTTATCTTTTTTCCAACTGTTAACTTGAGATTCTCCATGACAATCTCCGTCTATTATTCCTATAGCATTATTTTTTAATATTTGATTATTACTATTATATGCTTTACAATAATTTATTACATTTAGATGACCTCCTGCTGGAATAACTGTATATTCTGGAAATAAAATAGTATACAATTTATAATCATAGCTTGTTTTATCATTTCCCTCACAAAAAATAATATCGTTTCTACTTCCAAGTAATTCCATTAAAAGTTTATCAGACAAATTAAAATTATTTTCAATAATTTCAAATTTCCACTTAGATGGTGGTATAAATTCTTGATTCCAAATAAGTGTAGCATCATTCCTACTTATTGCAAAATCAATATTATGTGTTAAATATATAAATTTACAATCATTTCTTTCAAATTCTAATCTATTCCAAAGCTTATTACAAATCGATAAATTTATATGATTTTCAGGTTCATCGATTATAATATAACTATCCTTTTTAGCTAACAAAACATGTGATATATAATAAAATATTGCTTTTTCTCCATCACTCAACAAATTGAAGTCATATGTTTTTTTATTTGAAGTTTCCACCTTCAAACTATAACTAGATGGATTAATTATATTTCTGTGGATTAATAATTCATTCCATATATCAATTACTTTATTTAATATAGAATCTCTCTTTTGATCAGTATCATAATACTCTAATGACACTTCGGCTTTTTCTAATAATAGTGCTTTTATTAAATCTTCAAAATCTTTGCTTAATAAATTTACTATATTATTGTCACTACCTAATTTATTTTCCTGCTGATACCTATTTACCTTTTCTATCAAATTTTCATTTATTGGTATAGTATCAAATTTATTAATTACTAATAAATGTTGAGCTGGTATTATAGTAATGTTATTATCAATTTTTCCTTTTAAAGTTCTTGCAAATGTACTTTTACCTGAACCATTTGCCCCAATCATAACTATATTATTCTTGATATCACTTACCTTTTTAAATATTTCAATTGAAGTAATTTTATCAAATATTACTTTCAAATAATCAAAACAGTAATTATTTATAACATGGTACATGTATCGTACTTCTTCATTATTATCTTTTGTATATATTGTTTCATTTCCACTTAAAAATTTTTTCTCAAAAAGTTCAATTTTAGGCATAATATATCTATTAATATATGCCATAGAATTCCAATCATAATTTGTTAATTCGTTTATTATAAATGTAATATATTGTTCACTAATATTGTCTAAATTCTCTGTTAATTCAAAAGTTTCTTTATGTTCTTGTATCATTTTCTCTAATTCAGGTAAAGCAATTGTATTTATTTGCTCTATTCTATCTTTATACATTTCATCTGACATATATAGATTTATTCTTTTAAACTCTTTTTTCAATTTCTCTTCATAAGTATTAAAAATATTGATATATAACTTAACCGCATTAACTTTATCACAAACTTCATCATAACCTTGTATTATCTGTTTTATTCTCTCATCCATCCTTATATTCTTCCTTTTAATATTTACTTACTTTTTATCTTCTTTTTTTATTTCTTTACTAATTTCTTTTATAGTATTTAAATATTCTTGTTCAACAGGACTAATAGTTTTTACTTGATATTTTTTATATTCTAATTTTGCTTTTTCAATTGCTTTATCATGAGTTATTTTCCCAGCTCCAGTTAATAATTTTTCTCCTGTAGAAGAAAGTATCATATCTAAATGTTTTATATAATCTTCCATATACATTGGATTATGTCTTATTGCTTGAATTTCAGCAAAATCAAAATATCCTGATACTAAATTATTTAAAACTTTTAACTCATCTTCGCTTAAATAATTTTTGGCAATTACTACATCACTTAATACTGGAATATCTCCTTTAAATGTTGTTAATCCCATAAATGGTTTAGCAGCGTCTGCTCTTTCATATATTACTTCTGATGCTGTATGTCCATGAGTTGCATAGTGTAATTTATTTTGAACAATTTTAAAGAATTTAATTGATTTTTCGTCCTTTGGATTATAATCTACTGCTGTCGCATATAAGTCAAGAACTTGTCTATATAATACTTTTTCTGATGACCTAATATCCTTAATTCTAGCAAGCAATTCTTTCCAATAATTGCCCCCACCATTTCCTTTAAGTCTTTCATCATCCATCGTAAATCCTTTAATCATGTATTCTTTCAATCTTTCTGTTGCCCATTTTCTAAAATTTGTAGCAATTTTAGATTTTATTCTATATCCCAAAGAAATAATCATATCTAAATTATAAAAAGGTATTTCTCTTGTAACATTTCTATTTCCTTCTTTTCGAACTTGTCGGAAATTCTGACAGGTTGATTCTTTATCTAATTCTTCTTCTAAATAAATATTGTTTATATGCTCTATAATATTAGTTCTTGAAGTATTAAATAATTCTGCCATCTGCTGTTGCGATAACCATACTGTTTCATTTTCAAGTTTAACATTTATTTTAGTTAATCCATCTTCTGTCTGATATATTATAATATCTCCATTAGATTCATTCATAATTATTGTAGCCTCCTTTTTTTAAGCTATTACAGTTAGATATTATTGTTTAATGTTGAATTATAATTGAACTTCTTCATCACAATTTTCACGTTGATTTTGATATGATTCATCATCCTGGTGCATTTGGATCAAATTGTTTATGCTTATTATAAAAATCAATTATTTGTCCTATTAAGTACCTAGAATTTGGTGTAACTCTTGCATTAAAAATATCTCTATGTGTAGAACCCTCTATAATAATCCCCTCAATATCTATTCCATATCTTTTATTTGCTTCTATTGAATTTTTGTATCTTTCATCAAAGCCTTTACCTAATAATTGTCTTTGAACTTTGCCTACTTCTTTTGGTGTTATAACACTTCTAAATGACATATCATGCATAGGTGCTGCAATTTGAGTATTATCTTTTATTCTATCTCCATTTATATCAAAATTACCTGATTCCATTGCTTCTTTTTCACCAACATAATAAGCAAATTGTATTTTTTTATAAACTTCAGCATCAAACTTTTTACCAAATAGCTCTTCATAATCTTCAATTCCAATAGGAAATTTTATTTTCTTAGTTGGAACTGGTATTGTGCCAGCAGCTCCACCAATTAATACTCTATTAATTATTTCGGGATAAGATAATGCAAATCTTTGAGCAAATACACCAGATGCTGAATATCCACTAAAAAATATTTTATCTTGTACTTTTTTACCAGTTATTTTTTCAATTTGAGATCTTGCTTCATCAATACATTCTTTAACTTTTTCATGTATTTGAAAATCTTTTACTGATTCTACTGACATTTGTTGTAAATCTGGTAATCCTTTTAAATCTGGTACAATTGGAACAACAAACGGAAAATCTGTTACAAAATCTGCATAATTTTTTTCAATTGGATTTCCTTAATCAGACATTGCATGTTGCACATTTTCAAAATATGAATCAGCTTGTTTTCCACCTGAATTATACATTTCTACAAACATTTCAGCATTATCTTTTATTTCTTCTGGAATACCTATAATATAAGAGCCATTTGGGGTTTGACATATATGTAAATCAATTTTTTTACCACTTCTATTTATAATAGTTTTATATTTCATAGTTCCTACCTCCTATTTTTTATTTCTAATAAATGATTCCTTAATAATTTGACATTTTCTATTGCTTCCATATCTTCAAAATATTTTTCATTTTTTCTTCTCTCGCAAAAAGCTTCAAATTCTGATATAGCAATACTCACGTTTTGAATATTCACTCTATCTTCACATACTTTTAGAGCTGTATTTATATGACCACATATTGCACAAGCTGTCATTGCTCTAAAATATGAAAATTCATTTAAAGTAGATATTTTATATAATTCCATTGCAAAATTATCATCTATTTTTTTAGGATTAGTTAAAATCATCTTTTCGCAAACATATACATCATTTTCACTTACAGTTTTATAAAATTTGCTATCTTCTGGAATTTTAACCTCACATAATGTATCTCCTCTAATTAGCCATCTAAAAGCATAATTATATGTTGATACACAAAATCCTCCCATTTCAATACTTTCTGTTGCATTTAAATCAATTGCTTTATCTGCAACAACAACCTCATCTATTGGAAATCTCTTTCCATCTTTATATTCTTTTATTGTTTGTATAACTCTGTAATATTTTTTATTTTTTTCAGCTTCACATTCAAAAAGTTTTCCTAGCATAATAATCACTCCAATTTTTATATTTCGAATTCAACTACCTCACAATTTTCTAAACCTTTAATTTTTTCTCTATCCACTAATTTCTCTAAAGGATACTTCATAAAGTAACATTTTATAGGAATAGAAGCGCTTCCATGAGTTACTATTAAAACATTTTTTCCTTTATATTTGGTAGTTATTTCATCTAAAAACTCATATATTCTTGCACATAAATCTTGCATAGTTTCTATATTAAAAATATTTATATTTTTTAAATAATTAAATGCATCATCAATTTCAGGATATTGATTTTTCTTTTCTTTTAACTCTGGTTTAGTAATTCCTTCAAAATCACCGTAACTTCTTTCCATCAATCTATCATCTTCAACAATTTCAACATCAAATTGTTTATTAATTATTCCTGCTGTTTCTCTTGCTCTTTTTAATGGCGAAGTAATTATTATATCTATTTTTTCATCTTTTATTTTTTTACCTGTTATCAAAGCTTGTTCTTTACCAATTTCGTTTAATTCTATATCTTTTCTACCTTGTAATCTTCCAAGTGCATTCCATTTAGTTTGTCCATGTCTTGTTATAAAAACCTTCATATTATATTTTTCCTTTTCAATATTTTATTCATTTTAAATACATACAATGTCTAACCATCTTTTGCTAGTCATTATATCAAAAAAATTGCTTGATTACAACCAAATATCGTTTATTGAAAAATTTGGTATCTGTTAAGTAATAGGTGGCAAATTTTTCTTTCATAAATTCCCACTATAATTTGCCTATCTTTTTATTTTATTATCTATAAATCAACTCACTAATTGGTTTTATATTTATTATTTCTTTTAATTTTGAGTTGCCTAATAAAGTACCAGCTTTAAATTCATAAGTTTCTTGTACTTTTTTTGCTCTTTTTTTCTTCAATAATTTTATATTATTTTCTATTTCTTGTATATATTTTTCTGCATAATTTCTAAATTCTTCTGGGAGTTGTTTAAATGAATACCTGCAAATCATATCTTTTGTACTTTCACTTGCCCTTACTACTATTACCTTTGCTATATTTTCTGAACCATTCTTTGACCAACTCATTCTTTTATGCTTCATTCTTCTTGCTAGAATACTATAATTGTTACTTTCCTGACAGCCCATATTTCTATATTTTAGCCCGGTTTTCTTCGAAAGCTCACTTAACCTTAACTTGATTTTTTTGTCTTCGTTATATCGTTTCATTTGTGTCTTTCTCTTTGTACAATATTTTTCTAAAGTCTCTAATTTCTTTATTTGCTCACATTCACCACCACATTTGTATTTTAACTCATTTATAAATTCCATCATTTCACTATATTGTCTTTTATAATACAAATCCTTCATTTTCTTTATATCTTCTTCATCTTCTATGCATGTGCTGATTTTCTCTTGAAAATGATATGAATCTGCTTGCACTATCATTTTGCCTGTCTTTAATTTTTGTATCCAATTTCCACCATCGCTGTTTAAAGCCCTTATTTCTACTTTATCCATCTTGTATTTACTATGCAAATTTGCATTGGTTATTTGTGCCATTTCTTCACCTGACATATATCCAACTACATATTCTTTTCCTACTAATTCATATCTATTTTTCCCTACTTCTCTCCATCCTTCATACGTCATGTCTAACTTAATTTCAACGTTCCTTGTCTTCTTTGGTACTTCTTCATTTGGATGCTCTTTTTTATATTTATCATATTGCTCTTTTCTGTCTTTACCTTGTGTATATATCATTACTCCATCTGCTTCTTGATATAAAACTTCAATTTTCTTTGTACCTTCTTCAAGCATTCCTTCCTCATATGCCTTTACCTTATTTTCTTCATTTTCTTTTATTTGCTTACCCAAAGATTGTATTATATTCCATATTGCTACACTACTAATTGACATACCTGTTGCATTACTTACCGTTGTTGCACATGCCCTATATGAAAGCTCCTTTATCGTATCTACAATAAGCTCTATAACATTTTTTGAAACATCTCCGATACCTTTGATTCCTAGCTGTTCGTCCATTAAATATACACTTCTATTTTTTTCTTTATCTATATACATTCTTCTATCATATTCAACGTCGCCAATTACCGTTTTTATTGTCGTTCCTTTAAAACCTTTATTTCTATATTGTTTCTTGTCCCTTTTATCCATTAATTGGTTATCATATTCTTTTAACATTGATTTAAGCAATTCTTTTGCAAATTCGCATGCAATTCTAAAACAAATTTGCTCCAAATCCTTGAAATTTACATTTTCCTTTGTTAAAATATTCTCAAACATAAAGACCTCCGTATATTTATTTTTTTTCGTTAAACAAATTATACTTTTGGTCTTTATGTTTTTCCAGTCTTTGACTGGATTTTTTTTATTTAATTTTGTCACCTAAAATTTAACTCATATTCTAAAAGCATTGAAAATACTATGCCTTTCTTATTTGCTTTGCTCTCTAGATACGTTCCCAATACCTTCCAGCAATGTATTTAATAACGTATCTAAATAAATTTGCTTAATTTTTGGTATAGAAAAAGCCTTTGTTTCAACGTTTTTTAAGCATTCTTACCATGACAGTTTTTATACTTTTTCCCACTTCCACATGGACTTTAATTCAAGAAAAACTGAAATTTTATTCCATTAATTTGCTAAATTCTTCTTATTTTTGGAATAATTTTTCTAAATAATAGAATTTTTCTTCCAAAACAAGTTAAAATTGTATCTAAAAACGTATCTAAATTTATCTTTTTATTTTTGAATCTTGAACTAAATTCACTTGATGAATATTACCATATTCAAAAATATAATATGGTCTTGTTCCAATAAATTCTATTCCATTTTCATTAACATAAATTGTATCTTCTTCTGGTATTGCATAAATTCGTTCTTGTTTCATCCCTATTTGTAAAATGACACAAAAGTGAATATCCATTTAACATATCAAAACCATCTATATCTATTAAACCAACTTCATTTTCATCGTCTGTTATACAAGAATCTAAATCTTTTCCAAATATAATGGCTCCTGCTGAACCACCATATACAATACCATCTTTTTTTAAATATTCTTTTATTTTTTCAAACGAACCACTATCTTTTAAATCTTTTAATAAACTAAATGTGTTTCCACCGCCTATATAAATAAAAGAATAATCATTAAAGTTTTTGCTATATAATTCTTCTCCACTTTTTATCATATCTATTCCAGGTATATCAATATCTTTTAATTCATTTGTCATAAATTCTAAACATCCATCAAATGATTTATCTGGCCACGCCAACGGAATATATAAACATTTCTTTGTATGATCAATTACTTCATTTAGTTTTTGTCTTGCTGAAAGTACTGAATCACCAACACCACCACCATTTAATATTAACTTCATATTATCAACTCCTGTTTTAATTATATAATATTTTTATAAAAAAAAGATACGTTGTAGACTTGTGAAAACGTATCTAAAACGTATCTAATGGTACTTTTCTTCATGTTTTTAATTTTTGCAAATTGCGACAAAGCCTTATTTTATCGCTGTTTCCCGCAACACTGCTTATATTTTTTTCCCGAACCACAAGGACATGGGTCATTTCTACCTACTTTTGGCTCTGTATTAACTACAGTTTTGTTAAGTCCACCTTCTTTTGGTTTAACTGTTCCATCAACTAAGTTTATTGCTGTATCTTCTAGTCCAGCTCCTGTTATTTCGGCTGTTTCTGTTCTCTTAACATTTTCTTCTTTCTTTTGAATGTTTAACATTATTTTAGCAACATCATCTTTTAATGCTTCAATCATATCATCGAACATATCAGCACCTTCAAGTCTGTATTGAACAACTGGATCTTTTTGACCATATGCACGAAGACCAATACCATTTTTTAATTCATCCATATCATCGATATGATCCATCCATTTTTGATCAACTACTTTTAACATTACAACTCTTTCAAGCTCTCTCATATTTTCTGAACCAAATTCATTTTCTTTATTTTCATAAATTTCATGAGTTCTTTCTTTTAGTTCATTTATTACATCTTCAGCTGTTGCATTTTCAGCTTTTAAAGTTGCTACATCTTCTATTCCAAATGATGTTTCAATATCTTGTATTAATGATTCTGAATTAACAATTCCATCTTCAGCAACATATCCATTTACCATTCTTTCAATAGAATCATCTATCATATTTAATACATTATCTTTTAAATTATCTCCATCAAGAACTTGTTTTCTTTGAGCATATATAATTTCTCTTTGAGAATTCATAACATCATCATATTGAAGTACATGTTTTCTTATGCTAAAGTTTTTACCTTCAACTTTCTTTTGAGCTGATTCAACAGCATTAGAAATCATTTTTGAGTTGATTGGCATATCTTCATCTGCACCAAGTCTTTCATATACTTTTACTATTCTATCTCCACCGAAAATTTTCATTAAATCATCATCTAGAGCTATATAGAATCTCGATTCACCTGGATCTCCTTGACGACCACTACGTCCACGTAACTGGTTATCAATTCTACGAGATTCATGTCTTTCAGTACCTATTATTTTTAATCCACCAGCTTCAACAACTTTAGATTTTTCTTCTTTAATTTTTTCTTCAAATTTGTCTTTTAATTCTTTATAATGAGCTCTTTCTTTTTTTATTTGCTCATCATCTGTTTCATAATATGTTGTAGCTTCTTCAACTTGTTCAGGTGTATATTTTTCCATTCTTAATTGTTGTTTTGCTAAATATTCACTATTTCCTCCAAGCATAATATCAGTACCACGACCAGCCATGTTTGTAGCTATTGTAACAGCACCATATTTACCAGCTTGAGCAATTATTTCAGCTTCTTTTTCATGTTGCTTAGCATTTAATACTTCGTGTTTAATACCTTCTTTTTGAAGCATTTTGCTTAATTTTTCAGATTTTTCAATTGATACAGTACCAATTAATACTGGTTGACCTTTAGCATGACTTTCTTTAACTTCTTTAACAACAGCTCTAAATTTTCCAGCTTCATTTTTGTAAATGACATCATTATGATCTTTTCTGATCATTGGTCTATTTGTAGGTATTTCAATAACATCTAATTTATATATCTCTTGGAATTCTGCATCTTCTGTTTTTGCTGTACCTGTCATACCAGATAATTTTTCATACATTCTAAAGTAATTTTGGAATGTAATTGTTGCAAGAGTTTTAGATTCGTCAGCAATTTTAACATGCTCTTTAGCTTCAATTGCTTGGTGTAATCCATTGTTGTATCTTCTTCCATACATAATACGACCTGTAAATTCATCAACAATTAAAACTTCTCCATTTTTTACGATATAATCTATATCTTTTTTCATAACACCATGAGCTTTTAATGCTTGGTTTACATTGTGTACGAGTTCTGAGTTCTCTAAGTCATTGAAGTTTTCTAATCCAAATTCTTCTTCAGCTTTTTTAACACCTTTATCTGTTAATGTTGCAGATTTTGCTTTTAAATCTACTATATAATCATATTTTTCATTATCTTCTGCTTGTTCGATATTTTTAACATCTTCTTCTACTATAACTTTTGGTGTTAATTTTCTAACAAAAGAATCTGCTTTAGAATACAAGTTTGAAGATTTATTTGCTCTACCAGATATAATAAGTGGTGTACGAGCCTCATCTATTAAAATACTATCGATTTCATCGACAATAGCATATTTTAGTTTTCTTTGAACTAATTGGTCTTTGTATATAACCATGTTATCTCTTAGATAATCAAATCCATATTCATTATTTGTTCCATATGTTATGTCACAAGCATATGCTTCTTTCTTTTCATTTGGTTTCATTTCATTTACAATTATACCAACTGTCATTCCAAGGAATTTATATAGGTTTCCCATCATTTCTCCTTGATATTTAGCTAAGTAATCATTAACTGTAATTACATGAACACCCTCACCTGTTAAAGCATTTAAATATGCTGGTAATGTTGCAACCAATGTTTTTCCTTCACCAGTTTTCATTTCGGCAATTCTACCTTGATGAAGTATGATACCACCTATTAATTGTACATCAAAAGGTCTCATACCTAAAACTCTAACAGCAGCTTCTCTTACAACAGCAAAAGCTTCTGGTAATAAATCATCTAGAGTTTCTCCATTACTTAATCTTTCTTTAAATTCTGTTGTCTTATTTTGTAATTCTGCATCTGTCAATTCTTTCATAGAGCTTTCTAAACCATTTATTTTTTCTACCAATGGCATAACTCTTTTTACTTCTTTTTCACTATAATTAAATAATTTTTTGATTATACCCATTACTTTTTCTCCTTTACGTCTTGTGTGTATTAAGTTTTTATCTTTCTGTACTATATCACTAAAAATATTTTTACGCAACAAAAATCATATTTTTTTTATATAAAACATAAAATTTATTAAAAATTAATTTGAAAGAGGTAACTAATATATGTTTATTTGTAATTTGAGTCTAAATAAATCAAAATTAAAAAAAATAATTATATGGATTTTAGCTGCTGTTGTTATTCTTTCTATAATATTTGGAATTTATACGTTGGCTAATAGTTCAAAAGCTAATTTTGTTAATGATGATATAAAAGCTTCGGATGTTACAGAGATTTCGGCTAATAATTATACTAATGTTTTGAAAACTTGCCATGAAAATATAGATGCTTATTTAGGAAAAAAAATAAAATTTACTGGATTTGTGTATAGGCTGTACGACTTTAATGAAAATCAATTTGTGTTAGGACGAGAAATGATTGTATCGAGAGTTTCTGATACGCAGGCCCAAACTGTTGTTGTTGGCTTTTTATGTGATTTAGATAACTCATCTACTTATACTGATGGAGCTTGGGTGGAAATTGAAGGCACTATTACAAAAGGGTATTATCATTCTGAAATTCCTGTGTTGAAAATAACAAAGATAAATAAAACAGATTGTCCGGAAAATCCTTATGTGTATCCGCCTGATTCTAGTTATGTTAAAACTGAGAGTCTTTAATAGTTGTCAAAAAGAACCGTCCCCATTGACACAGCAAGAGTTGTCAATGGGGACGGTTCTTTTTGACATATCTTTCCGCTTCTACGGTATTATTTCATACTGCTTTTATTCTATTATTGATTTTACTAATCCTTTATCTATTCTGTTTTCAAAAATATTTTTTAATACTATTAGTATAATAGGACCTACAAATAATCCTAATACTCCGCAAAATTTGAATCCTGTGTACATTGCTACTAGTGTAAATATTGGGTGAACTCCTAATTGTCCACTAACTATTTTTGGCTCTATTATTTGTCTTATAACAGACATTATTAACCATAATACTAATATTGCTATTCCTAATGTAAGGTCTCCTTTACAAGCTGATATTATTGCCCAAGGTACCATTACTGTTCCTGAGCCTAGTATAGGTAATGCATCTATAAATCCTATTCCTAATGCTGCTAGAAGCGGATACTTTATATTAAAGCCTACCCAACTGTATATATATAATCCTATTAAAGAGATAATGAATGATACTAGTATTAATATTGCTTGAGCTTTTAAATATCCACCTAATGATTTAGCTATTCCATTTACATGAGTTGCTATTGACTTCACCCAAGTTCGTGGTAAATGATGCTCTAATTGGTCTATCATATATATTTTATCTGTACTTATAAAATATAATGACATTATTGTTATTACAATATAAAAGCCTATTGTAGGTAATGATGTAAGTTTTGTTAAAACTCCTGTAAGAAAGTTCTTGACGATTTCAGAAATATGACTTATTAAGTCGTGACTGGAACTATTTATTATACTTGTTAGCTCTTGAGAAAGTTGAACTTTACTAAAATCAAATTTTGTTGTTTTTTCATTAACAAAATTTTGTATTATATTCACATATTCATTTAGATTACTAAGAAGATTAGACGATTCTGAAATTATAGTTACTATCCCCCACACTAATAATCCAATTATAATAGATAGAACTAGTATTAAAATAAGCAAACTGCTTGTCTTTCTTTTAAAATGAAATTTATTCATACAAAATCTTATTATCGGCTCAATCAGCAAATACAACACAAAAGCTATTAAAAATGGCATATAAAATATAGCCAACTTAAAACCTAAGCATATTAAAACTATTGTTAAAACAAGTATCAGTATTTTATATATTATCTTTTTTATATCTTTTACATCAATCATCATATGTATATCACCAGTACTATTTTATTCTATTTAAACTTTTTTATTCATTTAAAATTTTATTAGTTGTCAAAAAGAACCGTCCCCATTGACAACCCATTGACATAAATTTTGGGACGGTCCTGATTTTTTCTCAAGGACCATCCCTGTTTTCGTTACTGCTTTTTATTCGGCATTTTTATGGTTGCAGTTACATATATTTTCAAAAGTATTTACAACTTGTTGATTTGTTATATCTTCATTTTTAGCTAAGTCTCCTAATGTTAATATTCCAACTATTTTGTTGTTGTCAACTACAGGTATTCTTCTTACTTGATTTTCTGACATTAATTTTGTTGCTTGATTTACATCATTGTTTGCATCACAACAGCAAACATTTGTTGTCATTATATCACTTAATTTAGTAGTGTGTATATCTTTGTTGCAAGCTACAGTTCTTAAAAGGATATCTCTGTCTGTTACAAGACCAACTACATTTTGATTTTTATCACATACAGGGATACTTCCTATATGTTGTTCACACATTAATTTTGCGCAATCGCAAACAGATGTTTCTGGTGTCAACCAAACTACACTATCACACATACAATCTTTAACTTTCATAATAAAAACTTTCCTTTCATTTGATGGTATGACAAACAGTAGTTGTTATTGCTTGCATACCATACATAAAATTAATAAACATTTTTGTTTACTATTTTTATTTTGTGTAATACAAAAAAAGATATACAAGCAAATTTTTGTATATCTTTTTAATTTTAAATTAATTATTATAATATGGATATGATTGACTAGAGCTGTAATTATTGCCATATATGTCAGGATTTTCCAATCCTCTATATGGAGGTCTTGGTGGATGTGGTGGCATAGGACCTGGCCCTGGCATTGGCGGATATGGTGGTCTTGGTGGACGAGGTGGTTTATTTCCTTGCAATAATTGTTGAATAATCATAATTTTAATTAAATCTTTAAGCATAGGATTTCCACAACAACCTTGTCTTGTCTCCTCATTCTTAGTATCAGATTTAGTAACTTTCATATTACTATTTCTAGATAAATTTTCATTTTTATTATATTCCGCTTCTTTAGTAGATGAAGTATTAACATTAATATTTACTACATCTATATCCTGCTCAATATTAGTATAAATTTCATTTGCCATAATTTCCAGTGTCTCACTAGAAAAATCGTTACGACTCGGAGTATCACATATTTTACTAATCATAGGTTTTAAAATTTTGTATATTTCCGGATATAGCTCTTCATACTTGCTAGTGTCATTATAAACTACATTATCAGATCTATATGGAAAATAAGAATTGCTTGAACCATACATTGAACTATCATTATAATCAAATGATTGATTACTACTATTGTTATACAAATTGTATGTACTTATATCATTAGTAATCGGATACCCAAGAACACTTCTCATATAATTTTCGTATTCATTGTTAAACATATACTATACCTCCTAACATAGTATATGTTTAAATAGAAAAAATCGTGATTTTCTAATTTAAGAAGAATCTTCGTTTTATTTCTAAGTTTTATTTCTAAAACAATTTCTAAAACCAAAAGAGATGAACTTAAAATTCATCTCTAGTTTAACCTATATTTATATAATTATTAGTATTGTATGAATGCTAATTTCTTACTTATTTATTATTTAAAATTAAATTGCATTTACTAGTTGCTTGAAAATATTTCCTCTTTCTGCAAAATTTTTGAACATATCAAAACTTGCACTTGCTGGTGAGAATAATACTACTTCTCCTGGTTTTGCAAGTTGATTTGCTATTTTTATTGTTTCTTCTAAAGTTTGACATTTTACTATTGGCATTTCTTTATTTTGAGATTTTAGCTCTTTTGTTACTGCTTCATATATTTTTTCTGTTGTTGCTCCTACTAGTACCAATGCAGATACATTTTCTACTATTGGTTTAGCTATAGGTGTATAGTCTAAGTGTTTATCATATCCTCCTGCTATTAAGACTATTTTTTCGTCAAATGAATTCAATCCTGCTATTGTTCTTGATGGACTTGTTCCTATTGAATCATTGTACCATTTAACATCATTTATTGTTCTTATATATTCTAATCTATGCTCAACTCCTGAAAACTCTGAAATTGCTTTTATTTGTGTATCTATATCTACTAAAGAAGCGGTTGCAGCAATAGCCGCACAAATGTTCTCGTAGTTATGAACCCCTCTTAATTTAATATTTTTTACATCTATAACATGTCTTCTTAATCCATCTTCACAGGATTTTATTGTTTTGTTATCATATATAACACCATTATCTAATTTTTGCTTACTACTAAACATTATGACTTTTCCATTAGCTTCTGACTTCATTTTACTTGTTATTTCATTGTCTGCATTAAGAACAAGTATACCATCTGAAGATTGATGTAAAAATATATTCTTTTTACAATCTATATATTCTTGATAAGATTTATGAATATCTAAGTGGTTTGGAGATATATTAGTAATAACAGATATTTTAGGACTTACTTCCATATTCATTAATTGGAAACTACTAAGCTCTAATACAACTATAGACTCAGGAGTCATTTCATTTAATTTTGTGAATAATGGTATACCAATGTTTCCTCCTAAATAACAATCATATCCTTTTTCTTTTAATATTGCATATGTAAGACTTGTTGTTGTTGTTTTTCCATCACTACCAGTTATACCAACTACTGTTCCAGGACATAATTTTATAAGCATTTCTATTTCAGATGTAATAATAGCTCCGCGATTTGCTTCTTCTACAAGCTCTTTTGTATCAGGTCTACAACTTGGTGATCTGAATATATAATCAAATCCTTTAAGCTTACTTAAATTATTTTCTCCTAATGAATAATCTATATTATATTTTTTTATAGTTTCAATTGCTTTTTCATCTAATTTATCTAATGTTTTTCTATCAAATACAGTAACATTAGCATTATGCTTACTAAAATATTCAACTAAAGGAATATTACTAACTCCAATACCTATTATAGCTATTTTTTTATTTTCAATAGATTTATTAAATTCTTCTAATTTTCTGTTTATATATGTATAACTCATTTTTCAATCATTCCTCCTTAATTTTGGGACAGGATAAAAAATTGAAGTTTGATTTTTAGAGATTTTTTATTGTACTTCTACTTTGTCCGTCCTTTTTGCTTTACAAATTATACCATACATATATTCTTTTTCAAGTTATTTTGTTACTTCTGAATAGAAATTATGTATATTTTCCAAAGTCTTGTGCAAAATATTCGTATGAACGGAGGTGTTTTATATGTCTAAAAAGAAAAAAGGTAATAAGAGTGGTAATAAAAACTCTGAAAATACTTCAGAAGAATAGTTAAATAAAATATAGAGCATTTAGAAGCGGATATTCTGCACTAAATGCTCTTTTTATTTTATTATAATTTTTTTATTTAGGGAATTAAGCTAAAATGTATTTAAAAGACTAGGTATGTGATTTTTTGATTAATGATGTTACTATTCAATTTTTACTTTTTTAAATATGGTTTTAAAAATTTTCCAGTATATGATTCTTCTACTTGTACAATTTTTTCTGGTGTTCCGGTAGCGACTATTGTTCCTCCCGCTTCTCCACCTTCTGGTCCTAAGTCTATTATGTAGTCACTTGTTTTTATTAAGTCTAAATTATGCTCTATTACTACTATACTATTTCCGGTATCTACTAGTCTTTGCAATATATCTACTAATTTGTGGACATCTGCTATATGTAGTCCTGTTGTTGGTTCATCTAATATATATAATGTTTTTCCTGTGGCTTTTTTAGATAGTTCTGTAGCTAATTTAACACGTTGAGCTTCTCCTCCTGATAATGTAGTAGATGGTTGTCCTAGTTTTATATATCCTAATCCTACATCATATAATGTTTGGATTTTGTTTTTTATTTTAGGAATATTTTCAAAGAATTTTAACGCATCTTCTACTGTCATTTCTAATACATCTGATATTGTTTTTCCTTTATATTTAACTTGTAATGTTTCGTGATTATATCTTTTTCCTTTACAAACTTCACAAGGAACATATATATCTGGTAAAAAGTGCATTTCAATTTTTATTAATCCATCTCCATTGCAATTTTCACATCTACCACCTGTTACATTAAAGCTAAATCTTCCTTTGTCAAATCCACGTAATTTTGCATCATTTGTACTTGCAAATATGTCTCTTATACTATCAAATACACCTGTATATGTCGCTGGATTAGATCTTGGTGTTCTTCCTATTGGTGATTGGTCTATATTTATTATTTTATCTATGTTTTCTAATCCTTTAATTTCTTTACATTTACCAGGCTTTTCATTAGCACCATTTAAATCTCTTGCAACTGTTTTATATAGTATTTCATTTATTAAGGTACTTTTTCCTGATCCAGATACACCAGTTACACATACAAATTGTCCTAATGGAATTTTCACATTTATATTTTTTAAATTATTTTCTGATGCTTTTACTATTTGAATACATTTTCCATTTGATTTTCTTCTTTTTTTAGGTACTTCTATTTTCTTTTTACCACTTAAATATTGTCCTGTAATGGATTCTGGTACCTTTTTTATTTCTTCTGCTGTACCTTGTGCTATTACATTTCCGCCGTGAACACCCGCTTCTGGTCCTATATCTATTATTTGATCTGCTGCATACATTGTATCTTCATCATGCTCTACTACTATTACAGTATTACCTAAATCTCTTAATTTTTTTAGTGTTGCTATTAGTCTTTCATTATCTCTTTGATGTAGACCTATACTTGGCTCATCTAATATGTATAATACACCTGTTAATCCAGATCCAATTTGTGTTGCCAAACGAATACGTTGAGCTTCCCCTCCTGATAGAGTTCCTGCTGGTCTTGATAATGTTAGATATTCTAATCCTACATCTATTAAGAATTGAAGTCTTTGGTCTATTTCTTTTAGTATTAGTTCTGATATCATTGCTTGTGTTTTATTTAGTTTTAAATTATTTAAATATTCTTTTATTTTATTTATAGGCATATCTGTTAATTGATTTATGTTTTTTGTACCTACTGTTACTGCTAAGCTTTCTGGTTTTAATCTTGAACCATTACAAGCATCACAATGACTACTACTCATATACATTTCATAAAAGTCTCTCATACCTTGTGATTTTGTTTCTTGGTATCTTCTATTTAATGTAGGTATTACACCTTCAAATGGTGCTGTAAATTTTCGTGTTCCAGCTGATGATTTATATTTAAAATCTATTTCTTCATCACCTGTTCCATATAATATCTTTTCTAAAAACTTACGAGGAAGCTTTTTTATTGGTTGTTTAATATCGACATCATATTTTTTAGCAATACTTTCAAAATACATTTTTGCCATGGTGTCGCCTCTTTTCATTGTGCTTGCACCAAAAGCTTTTACACCATCATATAATGTTTTATTTTTATCTGGTATTATTAAATCTTCATCCATTTTCATTACATATCCTATACCAGAGCATTCAGGACACGCTCCAAATGGATTGTTAAATGAAAACATACGTGGTGTTAGCTCTTCAAAACTTATTCCACAATCTGGGCATGCATAATTTTGGCTAAATAAAAGTGGAGCTCCCCCAACAACATCTACTCCTACCAAATTATTAGCATGTTTTAAAGCTGTTTCAACAGATTCAGTTAAACGACCTCGTATATCTTCTTTTATAACAAGTCTATCTACAATTAGCTCTATTGTGTGTTTTTTCTTTCTGTCAATATCTATGTCATCAGATAATTCGTATACTTCGCCATCAATTCTAGCTCTTACAAATCCTTCTTTTTGAAAGTCTTCTAGTAATTTTTTGTATTCACCTTTTCGACCTCTTATTACAGGAGCTAATATTTGTATTCTTGTTCCTTCTTTTAAGTTCATTATATTATCTATTATTTGATCTATTGATTGCTTTTCTATTTTTTTACCGCATTTTGGACAATGTGGTATGCCAATTCTTGCATATAATAAACGAATATAATCATATATTTCAGTTACAGTTCCAACTGTAGATCTTGGATTTTTTGATGTTGTTTTTTGATCTATTGAAATAGCTGGAGATAATCCATCTATTGATTCTACATCAGGTTTTTCCATCAATCCTAAGAATTGTCTTGCATATGATGATAAGCTTTCTACATATCTTCGTTGACCTTCGGCATATAGTGTATCAAATGCTAGTGATGATTTCCCAGATCCAGAAAGTCCTGTTATTACAACTAATTTATCTCTTGGTATTTCTAGGCTTATATTCTTTAGATTATGTACTTTCGCACCTTTTATTACTATTTTGTCATTCATAGAATTGCCCCCTTATGAATTTTGTAGATATATGTTTTATTTTTCTATAAACACTTTATGTATTATACAATATTTTTTTATATAAAACAATAGTTTGGATATGTTTATTTTAAACAAAAAAGGTACATCTGATTTTACTCAAATATACCTTTCCGTGTGTTTTTTACATAGTACTTAATAAGCAATTATCTTATACATATGCAAATCGTACTTTTTTTGAATTTTCTCTATATCTCTTCTACTGTGTTTCAAAGAGCTATAAATTATTTGATTTGAAATTCCAGACGAACCAAGCTGAATTGCACCTTTCTTAAAAATAAGAAAATCTTTAGGATCAGAGCGATTATAATTATGGTACTCACTCAACCATCCATGAGAACTTATTATTTCCATTGCTGTGCCATCATGACCTTTTCCTGTTATAGGATAAAAATCATCTTTTATAATGAAGCCTAATTTGTTTCTATACATCGCAATTGCCTCCTTGAAATATTTGATATTTCTGTGGTATTCTGATAATAAAAGTTTCTTCAATTATCGTTTTTTTTAATAATTCAAGTGCTTCATCTAACTTCTTTTGATATTCCAAATTCATATCCCAACCTTCAATTACATCAAAACCATGATTTACATAGGTGTTTATTATTTTTGACATTTCTTTGTAATGTGGGTTATTTTTTGCAATTTTAATTTGCTTTTTTTTGAAAGCGTCGTAAGTTGCAATCATTGCAGCTCCAGACATTATCAAAAAATCATCTGGATTAATGCCGCTTGGAATATCAATTTTTAATTTTTGGCATATTGTCATTGCATGCTTTGGGTGACCTTGACCTTCATTTGATTCAAAATTCCCATTTGGTAATAAAATTCCAACTTTGGGTATGAATTCATGATTCAATTCCAAATCTGAAAAGTTAGACATAGTCTACCTCCTTTTGGCCTACCTTCATTATATTTATATAGAAGGTGAGTTTACACGTACAAAATAGGTTATTTCTCCTTTCTTTATGATTTTTTTATTATATAGCAGTGTCCATTTTTTGTCAAATTTTATTTTTGAAAAAATAAAATTGCATTCTAAAAACCATAGATACTATTTTTCTATATACTTTTGTAATTATTTTCGTATTAGATTTTGGGCACTTTTGTGGACATAATTTCAAAATAATCTCTGTGGTGTTAACTTATTACGTTACTTTATTTCAATCATAATCTTATGCGCGTCAACTCATTATGTTGTTTGTAGTATAAATAAAAAATAGTTTAGCACATGACGGCTAAACTATTTTTTATTTATACCAATTTCTCTAGCTCTTTTATTCTGTCTCTTAATTCTGCTGCTTTTTCAAATTCCATTGCTGCTGCGTGTTTTAACATTTCGTCTGTTAATTTGTTTATTACATCTTGTATGTTCGTGTCTTTATCTAGATTATATTGTGTTGATGCTTCTTCTACTATTTTTGCACTTATTGCATCTCTTACTGATTTTTTTATTGTTTGTGGTATTATTCCATGCTCTTCATTGTATTTCATTTGTATTTCACGTCTTCTGTTTGTTTCGTGTATTGCTTTTTCCATTGAATCGGTTAGTTCGTCTGCATACATTATTACATGACCTTCTGTGTTTCTGGCTGCACGACCTATTGTTTGTATTAGTGATCTTTCTGAACGTAAGAAACCTTCTTTATCTGCGTCTAGTATTGCTACTAATGATACTTCTGGTATATCTAGCCCCTCCCTTAATAAGTTAATTCCTACTAGTACATCAAAAACTCCTAAACGCAAATCTCTTATTATTTCCATTCTTTCAAGAGCTTTTATATCTGAATGCATGTATTTTACTTTTATATCAAGACTGGCTAAATATGCTGTTAAATCTTCTGCCATCTTTTTAGTAAGAGTTGTTACTAATACTCTTTCTTGTTTATCTACTGTTTTGTGTATTTGCTCTATTAAATCATCTATTTGGTTTGTTACTGGTTTTACTTCTATTTTTGGATCTAGTAAACCAGTTGGTCTTATTATTTGCTCTACAACATTATCTTTGCTATGCTCTTTTTCATAATCAGCTGGTGTTGCACTTACAAATACTACTTGATTAATTCTTTGCTCAAATTCCTGGAATGTTAGTGGTCTATTGTCAAATGCTGATGGAAGTCTAAAACCATAATTTACCAATGACTCCTTTCTTGCCCTATCCCCATTATACATTGCTCTTACTTGAGGAATTGTTGCATGAGATTCATCTATCAATAGTAAAAAGTCTTTCGGAAAATAATCAAATAATGTATATGGCGGACTTCCTGCAGGTCTTCCACTTATGTGTCTTGAATAGTTTTCTATTCCTTGGCAAAAACCAGTTTCTTTCATCATTTCTATATCAAAATTTGTACGCTCCTCTATTCTTTGTGCTTCTATCAATTTGTTTTGAGATTTGAAATATGCTACTCTTTCTTTAAGCTCTTCTTCTATTGTTACAATAGCTTTTTCAAGCTTTTCTTTGCTTGTTACATATTGTGATGCTGGTGGTATTAGCACATGAGAGCGAAGCCCTATGCTCTTCCCTGTTAGTGGATTTATTTCATGTATTTTTTCAATTTCATCTCCCCAAAATTCAACTCTTATTGCTGATTCACTTTGTGATGATGGATATATTTCTAGTACGTCCCCCTTTGCTCTGAATGTTCCTCTTTTGAAATCTAGTTCATTTCTTGAATATTGCATTGTTACTAGTTTTTTCATTACATCATTTCTTGCCTTTTCCATTCCTGGACGTAATGATAACATCATTCCTTGGTAATCTATTGGGTCTCCTAAACCATATATACATGACACAGATGCTACTATTATTACATCTTTTCGTTCAAATAGTGATAATGTTGCTGAATGTCTTAATTTATCTATTTCATCGTTTATAGATGCATCCTTTTCTATGTATGTATCTGATGATGGAATATAGCTTTCAGGTTGGTAGTAGTCATAATATGACACAAAATACTCAACACTATTTCCGCGGGAAAAACTCTTTGAATTCGCTATATAATTGTCCAGCTAGTGTTTTATTATGAGCTAATATTAGTGTTGGCTTTTGAACTTTTTGTATTATATTTGCCATTGTAAAAGTTTTTCCAGAGCCTGTAACTCCTAGAAGCGTCTGGAATTTCTTTCCTTCCTGTATTCCTTTTGATAGATATTCTATTGCCTGTGGTTGGTCACCTGTTGGCTTATAATTTGATACTAATTTGAACATATTTCCTCCTTTTGTGACCCTAAAAAGTGATTACTATCAACCGAACAATTTCGTGTAATTATACGAACAAATTCGTGTAAGCTGTCTTTTTATATAAAAAATTATATACATAATTTGTCTGTACACGAATTGGGTCACAAACTTTATTTTTTTTAACTGAATAGTACTAAATAAAGTTATATAAACTTAAATAAATATAATATATTTATAACATCTTTAAAACAAAAAAACAAGATAGTTCGAGCGCATCGTAAAGTTTACATAGCCTTTCCGATGCGCTCTCAATTAAGTTTATATGACCTATACTAATTTATAAGTTTTTCTTATACATTTTTCTTACAACATTCACTATTTCTTTTCTACTAACCAATTCATCTGTTTTGGCTTTTAAATCTTTAAACTCATATCCTACTGCATCATAAATAACTTTAGCAGTTTTCTCATCTCTAGCAATAATAACACTATAACCATTGATAATATCCATACAATTTACAGATATATAATCAACATTATTTTCTACACAAACCCTATCAAGTATTTTTCTGATATCATTTTCATATTTGTCCAAAAAATTTTCTACATTAGCAATCTCAAGTTGTCCAATTGACCATGAAATAGTCATAAATTGATCTTTGGACTCAACTTCCATTTCAATCCTTAAATTGTCACCTATTTGAGATTTTTTAATAAATATTTCTGTTGTGATTTCATCTGTTATTTTTGGTACTTTACTTTTTAGCCATTTAGCCATTTCAATATCTCTTTGACTTGTTAATTTAATTTTTAGATTCATAGTGTTTGATATGATTCCGTAATACAATAAAATGGCTGATTCTTTTGAAATATCTATATCTTCGTTTTTAAATCTTTCTGCTACCAATGTAGCTGCTGCCCCAATTGGTTCTATTTGCGTTTTTATATTAGGATTTTCTGCTAGCCAACTTTCTTTGTTGTGATGATCTATAACTTCAACAATATTTTCTGGTTTTATATTTTTTGAAATTTTTGATAAGTAATTTGTATCTACTAAAACAATTTTATCGTCATTTTCGATTTTTGCAATATTGTTTAGGTTTATATTAAACGTCTTTAATACAATTTCTGCTTCCTTCTTCATTGTTCCTTCAAAATAATATTCAGCATTTTCATTCTTTTTTCTTAGAAATTCTGTATATGCATACATTAATGATATTCCATCCATATCTGGATTGATATATGTTGTTACTACTTTTCTCATCTTTCCCCTCCTTAAAACATTTTTACGTTTTACCTTAATATCGGCAATAAATCTTCCTTTAGATTTTATTTTCCAATTCTTTAAACACAAGTGCTTTAAGTTTTTGAATTTTTGTTTTAAAGTCTTTTTCGACTGGAATAAAATGAAAATTTGCATGTTTGCTCCATGTTTCAATGGTTTTATGCTCTTGTATTCTCGCTTGTTCCGGGCTAGAAAATCTGTACTGATTAGTTGATTTATCGTAAAATTCAGCATTTCCAACTGAAGTACTTTGCATATGAAATACAGCATCATATCTATCTAAAATATCTTTTTCACTTAATCGATGAATATCTAATATTTCTTTAAATTCATCATCTGACAAATATACTTTACCATCCAGAAGACCTCTATCTAAAAGTAATATCATTTCTTGTCCACTTTTTTCCATAACATTTTTATATAAATTTTCTTTAAAAATTTGCATTTCAAAAATAGCTCTTTGAAAATCAATTTTTGATACAGTGCCTTCTGAACATATGAACCCATTTTGTCTCATTTCTGTTGCAAGCTCTGGAATAGTAATAGCTTTGTAATCTGAATCTGATAGAATTCTTTTTAGTTCTTTCACTCCTTCACTTTTTCCAGAGCAAGGCCCCCCTGTTAAAACTATAATCTTAATATTATTTTTATTCATTTTCATTCTTACAATCTCTTCTTTCAAATATTTCAGGCAATAATTCCTTAATCGTACAACATCTATCCTCGGCAACCATGACCTTTGTTTTTAAATTATTACGATTTAGCATACGTATCAATTCCCTACATTTCCCACAAGGAGAGTATATACACCCTTTGACAGAATACGAAACAATTTTTTTTATCTCACTTTCCCCATGTTTTAGCATATCTAATATTGCTGCTTGTTCAGCACAATTTCCAAGTGCACATTTTGAATTTATATTAATTCCGCTATAAATATTTCCTTTTTCACTCATTAGAGCACATGTCACATGTCCACAATATGCATATTCACTCAAAACTCTTTTTTGTGCATATTTCTTAGCTTCGTCTAATAATTTTCTAAAATCTTCGTCCATATTTATTCCTTTCATCTAAATTCCGATTTTATTGGTATGCCTATCAAATTAACCAATAAAGCAATCCCCCATATAATGTATATAAATGGAAAAATAATCATATACATAAATGACCAGAATATATCCTTTATTTTATTGTCAGTTAAAGCATAGGCAATACTTAGAATAATAAATATTCCACATAATATATTCATTCTAATGCAATAATATATAAGTATATAAATAGGTACCCATAAAAGATTAAACGAGAATGCGTGTAAAAGAATGTATGGTAATACTTTGTTTTTTCTATTAAAAATAATTGTTTCAGCTAATCCCTTTGCCCACCTTATCCTTTGTTTTATAAGTAATAAAATGTTTCCCTTTGGTCTTTCATATCCAAGCACGTCCTTTACAAAATAAATTGGTAAATTATATTCTCTTACAACTGCTCCAATCATCAAATCATCATATACAGTATCAATATCTGGTAAATTCTTAAAAAAATACTGTTTGTTTATCATAAAAATTTGTCCTGGCAGACTTATTCCTAACTTTATATTCCATAAAAAAGGTCTTATATAATTATGTGAAAGGTTTTTATCGATATTTATCAGCTTAGGAACAAATCCTTTAATTTTTCTAGCTTTTACTTTTCCCCATGCTATACTATACTCTCTATTAACGCAATCTGTAATGAATTTTATTATATTTGCCCTATCAATTATAATATCATTATCGAAACATAATATATCATTATATTTTGCTTCTTTTAATAATAATTTTATTCTTCTATATTTTGTCATTTGTGGAGTTACAATGTTTCTATATGATTTATTTTTAATATCATAGTCGCTAAATACTATTACTTCGATATCATTGAAATTGTTTTCCAAGAAGTGTATAACATCATAAATCTCTTTACTATCTTTTTCATTATTACTTATAAATGTTGCAATAGTTATACCTTTCGTTATCATTACCCCCATTCGAACTTTCATTTTCTATTAAAATATCTGATAGCTCAATTTGTGCATTAATATTATCTATAGTATGATTACTATCGACAAACACAATTTTCTTATTATTGCAAATTGTTTTGTTTAATAATTCAATACCGTGATACATCGGTATCTTTGTATCATATGTAGATAAAACAACATCCATATTATCAATATTTAGCATACAATTTTTTGGAGAAAACTCCCATTGGTTGCTCAGGTCAAAACCTTTTTCCTCTGATAGAATTTTTCTAGACGAAAACGGATTTATAAGTGTTATTCTTTTTGGTTTATTTTCCTTTGCATAATTTGCACTGTAATATAGTAATGCTGCACCCAGACTTATTCCTATCCACCAATCTGCATTATTGTCTGAAACTTGTTTCCATTTATTTGGCAAAAGTTCTCCTTCATCATATTTTATATTAATATACTCAATCTTAAATCCTGCTTTTATCAATTCGTTTCTAAAATTTTCTAATATTTTTAAATTCTGACCTCTACCAGCCCAAAATAATATTTTTTTCATTATAACAAACCTTCATATACTTCATTTGCCAAACTATTCCTTAAAACTCCTGCATCAAAGAATGGCTTATAATTGTATTTATGATATAATTCAGATGCATACCTATATAATTCTAATATATACTCTTCATCTATTCTTCCTAATCTCTTTCCTATTACAGAGCCAACCTCTGCATGATAGATGTTTGCACCTGGAACAATACCGTGCTCAGCCATAAACTTAAATCCAGCTTTCATATCCTCTAATGGAACAAGTCCTGCAACAAAATTACACCACACTTTTCCGTCTCCATATATATCTCTTAAATAAAGAAGAGATTCCACTACATTATCAAAACCTACATATTTTTCTTTTCCTGGACAAATTTTCTCAAAATTACTTTTTGGCCAAACTTCCATATTAAAACTCGGATTTTCTACACCAATGTCGTACAATTCTTTAAGTTTACTTATTGTTTTAGGAGGCATCATTGCAACATTTCCTTTTATTTTTCCATTCCATTTTAATTTATCTTTTACTGCTTTAATTACCTCCATATGTTTATCAAACTCTTCATCTGTATTTAAATGTGAACCTCCTGTTATTATTATGTAATTATAATCATCATACTTTGTTGCAAATTCACAAACCTCTGCTAATTCATCTGGGGATTTTATTATTTCAACGGGGTCGTCTCTTCTTACCGCATTCTTAACAGAACAGAATTTACAAGGTAAACCAACATTATGAAATTCACAACCTGAAAAAATATTTATATTCATACAATTAAGTCCATATAGCTGTGCCAATTTTTTAGTAGGTGTTCCTTTGCTAGTTTTATAATCCCAAAAATTTGGTCTTGGTATAAAAGTAAATTCTGATAAGTATTCTTTCTCATTCTTTATGTACAACTTATCATTTTCTAAAACTAATGTTAATGGTGAATCTGGTCTAATATGTAATTTTGAAACTATACCTCCAGGTAATAATACCTCTGATGGTGTTAATCTATTTTTATCTACCTCCCAATTTCCATTGTCATATGCATAATGTTCTTCTTTAAATAAACTTTGATATTTTTCAAAGATTTCTGGGTTATCTTTTACACCATAAACTAGTAATTTTAGTTTCGCATTTGCACTATTTTTTCTTTCGTCTTTTCTTGCAATAAATTCTTCTACATTTTTGTCCATTATAATTCTCCCTTCCATTAATTATTTATTTAAAATACATTTAATCATGTATTTTAAAATCTTAAATTAAATAAGTATTATCTTTCCTCATGCTCTTCCTCCATTTTTTTCTCACTATTCGGGTCGTATTCGCTAGTATATTTTTCTACTTTTGATAATACTGTGTTATCAAATCTTTTATCAAAGCATAAATCTTTTCCTAGCCAATCTGGTTTAATAAATGTCCTTGCGGTTTCTATATCTGGGAATTCAACTTCCGCAAATACTAATCCTTCTAGATTCCCATGAAAAACATCCAACTCAACAATTAATCCATTATTAATTGGTATTATATATCTATCTTTCTTTATCAAAAAATTTTCGATTTTCCCTAATAAGATATTATAGTTTTCTTCTGTTAGAGGCATTGTATATTCAATATTTTGTATTGCATCTTTTTCTTCTAACCCTTTTTGTTTCCATTTGTAGTTAAGTGTATATTCATTGTTTGCTTTTCTTATTCTCACTGTTGGCTTTATGCATAAATATCCTTGCTCTATTTCCTCACATTCATAATTTTCTAATTTTTTTGGCATTCTTAATACTGCAAATTTTCTTTCGATTTCCATAATAAAACCTCCTATTTTTAAATTTATATAATAAAATAAAATTATTATTGAATAGAATATTATCTTTCAAAATCATATTCTTTTTCATCCAAGTATTTACAAACTTCTCGAAAAACATGTTCTGCATCTTTATCAGATGTATCTATATTAACCCAATCTATATTAATTCTTCTTTGGATTTTATCTAAAAACCATCTGTATCTCTGATTTCTCTCTATAGTAATATCATCAAAATCATCTGATTTTCTTCTTTCAATTCTATCTATTCTTTTTTCAAAGTCACATGATAAGCATATTATACCATCTGGCTTATAAAACCCTGAACATATTTCATCTTGTATCTTACATACATCTTCATATGTAAAAATTTTATCTGCATACGCAGCTGCTAGAGTACTTATCCAATATCGCACTAATATTGAATTTTGATCTGAATTTCTAACTTTTTTACTACATATCGCACCATACTCTAAAAATTTTTTTACCCTTTGTTTTCCATTATATTTTTTGGCATCTCTGTTTAGTTGTACAATATCTTCTTCATTAGTAATAATCCTAAATCCATATTTCTTTTGTAGTTTTAAGGCTAACGTATCCTTACCAGTACCATTATCACCTTCAATAACAAAAAAACTCATTTTTTTCAAATCCTTTCTTCGCCAAAAATCAAAAGGCTTTTATATCAATAACCTATTTTATAGCCTAAATCATTTTACATATAGATTATAATGTTATTTTTTAGTTTTTGTCAATATTAATTCCACGTTCTTTCGGTTTTTGTGCGAATTTTTATATAAAATATCGAATTTTGTCATTTTTACATTTATTGAATATTTCTTAATTATATTGAAAATACTAGAATTATAAAATATAATCAAACATTATTCCGACATTATTCGTATGTAAGTTCATTTTTGTTTTTAAAATAATGTTATATATTATAAAAGGTGATTAAATGAATAATAAAAAATCTGAACAAAACGTAAATTATGGTCAAAAGTTAAAAAAAGCCAGAGAAGCATTGGGACTAACACAAGAAAAAGTTGCTGAATATTTAGGCTTAGGTCCTAGATATATAAGTGACATTGAACGTAATAAAACAAAAGGAAGTATTGATACATTAATAAAACTTTGCAATATTTACAATATAACTCCCAATGATTTATTAAGTGAATATATATACTTCGATATCGAAAAGAGCAATATAGAATTAGCTGCATTTTATTCATTATCTGTAGAAAATCAGCAAATGATTCTAGATTTAATAAGTTTTTTCAATCAAAAGGAAAAACATAATAAGTAGAATTTGTATTGTTTTATTGATTAATATAATGTAGAATTTTCAACTTAACCTATTAATAAATCATTACTAAAAGATATTTATTATATACTATTATTTATTAGATAATAAACATATATGATTTATCTTAATTTCTAACACCAATCATTTTTCATTAATATATTTTGGTTATTCGTAAAAAATCCCCGTGGCTAAGCCACGGGGATTTCTATTCATAACTCCTATTACATATATTCTTATTATTTTAATTCCTATATTTGAAATATCTTTTTGTTCTTTTTCAGTAACTATTCTTCGTAGGCAAAATGTTCTGTTAATTCTGCATTTAGCATGTTGTCTATTCTATACTATATTTAAACAAATTCTAAATCCAACTTTACTTGATGCATCTCCTGTGAATGCATTAATGAATGATGCTGGTGAAATATTTCCAGATGTTCCATAATATCCACCATGAGAAATATAATATTCTGTTTGTTCATATGGTGTATCTGTATATTCCCATAAATTACCAGCCCAATCATAAATATTATTTGATTTATTTTTTTCTATTGTTCCTGTTGCATTAATAATATTTCCACCAAATTTTCCTGATGTTTCTTTATAATTTTTACCAAAATCAGACGAAGCTAAGCCATTTATTTCTTTATCAACATTGCTGTAATTTCCCCAAGTTGAACTATCTGAAGCTACATTGAAACCTGCTTTTTCTAACCAATAATCAACAATTTTTGCCTGTGTTGTAGTTAACAAATTGCTCTTCATTTTATTAGTATTATACATAGATTCTGCATTTTTATTTGCATTATTCCAATTTATATAATTCCACGGTCTTATATTTTGTTTGCTTACTGGAACATCTTCAATATCATTACTTGTTTCAGATATATTCTCATTCGTTTTAGACATTTCATCTGAAACTCCTGCTTCATATCTTGATATATAAAATCCACCATTTTTAATTATGCTATCATCAATATTTTTAATTGATTTTTCTTTATAATAATCTAAATCATCGGTGTTTACAGGTATCCATACAAATTGATTCCCTTTATCATCTTCTATTACCAATCCATTATTCCAGCCTTCAACTGTTCCATCATCTTGCTTATTCCAACTTGCAGTTTCAGTTTCTACTGTATGAAATCCTTCTGGAATTATAGGTTTTTTATAACTATAATTTGTTTGTAAAATTTCACTTTGCTTTTGTATTTCCTTTTTATTATTACTACATCCTGATAATATGAATATCATTATAAAACATGAAAATATTATTATACTAACACTCTTTTTCATTTCTTTCTCTCCCTTATTAATATTTTAATATATTTACTATCTTTTCAATATAAAAATAATAACATATCTTTTTGTACTTTACAATAACATTTTCTTTTCAAAATAACTCAATAAATTAATTTTAAAACATACTATTTTTTCTATTATTACTTGTTTATTATTTATATTTACATAACTCCAAAATAATTTCTGCCGTGTCGACCTTTTATGTAATTTATTATCTATGAAATAAGATGGTTTTCTAGGTACCATCTATTTTGCATTCAATTATACTTTCTCATTATACAGTTTTTATTGCAACTAAAAATTCATTGTTTTCAACCTTATTTTTTTTACCTTCGTATTCAAATTCCTCTCCTGATAGATATACATTATAGTTTTGGTCTTCTAAAATTATTTTACTACATTTTAAAAATCTATCTATATCTTCTTCATCCATATTCATTTTTATTTTTAATTCAAAATATGAGATTTTTACTATTCCACCACTTTTTACTATTTTTACATTTATAAAATTTTCAACAAATTTAAATAAGTCTTCACTTTTCATCTCTGTAATTTTCTGCATTTTAACCGTCCTCTTATTTATTTTTTATTTTAACATTTGATATTATATAACACTTTTCATTTAGTTTCAACATTATATTTTGTTTTAGCTTTATTATCAAGTAATTATATTTTCTTATAAAATTTTTTGTCTATTTTTCACTATCCCCCAAATTAAAATAAACAAGGTTGTGCCCTTGTTTATTAATATCCTGAATGAAAATGGTCTTTGGCCATTTGTATAAACAGCCATACTGTAAAAATTGTTCCTAATATTATATATATTGCCCTTAGTATTTTGTTATCTACCATACACGCTCCTAGTAATACAGCTGCATCAAGTAATCCTATTACTAGTTGATGTAACATTTTTTCTAGTTTATCTACTTGCTTGTCTGAATTTGCCATTTCAATGTCTATTTTTGTTTCGCCTCTATTTATATCTTTTACGAAACTTAATAGTTCTGTTGGTAATTCACCTAAGCTATTTACTCCAGATACTATATTTCTTCCTGTGCTCATTAATGTTCCCTTTGAAAAAACATTGTCAAACGTATTTTCTCGTATTTTATTTTCAAATACCATTATTAGATTAATGTTTGGACTAATTAGCTCTAGTGTTCCTTCTATCACGCATATTCCCCTCATTAGTAGTGTTATATTTTTGTCTAGTTTTATATTATTTTCTCTTAATACTTTGCTTACACTACTCATAAATTCAACTATATTTATATTTTCAATATCTTCGTTTACATTTTTATCCAAAATTTTTTGTATTTCATTTCTTAATTTAATATGATTTATTGAACCTGTTGTTGTTGATATATTTAATAATATGCGCTCTAGCTCTGTTGTATCATTTGTTACTATTGCGTTCATTGCATTTTTTAATAATTGCTTGTTTCTTGAACTTAGTCTTCCCATCATTCCTAAATCTAAAAACATTATTTTACCTTCACGTATGCACATATTGTCTGGATGTGGGTCCGCGTGGAAAAATCCATCATCTAATGCTTGTTTTATATAATTATTTGCAAGCTTTAACCCTATTTCTTCTAAGTCATAGCCACTATTTAGTAATTCTTGTTTATCTGTTACATTTATACCTTCTACGTATTCCATAACTAAAACTTTTTTTGTTACTAGATTTTTATATACTTTTGGTACACCTATATATACAATATCGCAATTATTTTGTCTGAATTCCTCAAGATTTTTTGCCTCTATTTCAAAATCCATTTCTTCTTTTGCAACATTATACATTTCATCTAAAACACTGTTTAAATCGACTATTTTAATTAATAAATTTAAATGTAATAATCGTATAGCTCTTTTAAATAATTTTACATCTGTCGACATAATTTCATATATATTTCTTCTTTGAACTTTTATTACTACATCTTCTCCAGATTTCAATTTTGCTTTGTGTACTTGTGCTATTGAAGCTGAACCTATACAATTTTTTGATATATTTTGAAATATTTCATTTGGATTTCCAAATTCCTCTTTTAATATTTGATTGACTTCTTTAAAATCCATTGGTGTTACATTTGCTCTTAAATTTGCTAGTGCATCGCAATATTCTTTGGGCAATAGGTCATATCTGTTAGACATAATTTGACCTATTTTTATGAATGTTGGTCCTAATTTTATAATGGTTTCACACAACTTTTGTGGTGTGAAACCTCTTATTAATGCACTATTTTTTAGTATTGAAATGATTTCTATAAACCTTGTTTTTTCGTTCATATTATCTACCTTTTTCTAATTTTTTTCTTAAGATTAATCATTATTTTCGTCTTGTTTTTCTTCTTCACTATCATTTGAAGATTCGCAACCACATTTTTCACCATTACATTCTGCGTTATTTTCTTTTTTTGATTTTAGTAGCTCTGTAAGTTCAGCTTTTTCTTCATCTGACATAGAGCTTATAATATCAACTAAATCATCTTTTGTTACACTTGTATATTGAATATTTGTGTTGTCTTTTATTTTTTCTTTAATGTCTCTTTTTAGCTCTTCATTTTTTATAGAGCCTTCTTTGTATAAAGCTTCACCTTTTTCTAATAATTCTTTTTTTATTTCACTTGCTTTTTCTCCTGTTAATGATATTGCTCCTAACCCCATTAACAATACGTTTTTTATATCTTCTTTCATTTGTATCAACACCTTTCTTATTTATTATATCCTTATTATATATAACTTAATATGTTTTTGTAAAGTGATTTTTGGTATTTTATGATATACTTTTAATTGTATATTATTTTTAGAGCAACAGCTGTAACCTTTTATTGTAACTTTAACTTTTTACTCAGTCACAATATTTTAAATACCATTGTTGATATCCATTGATTTTTGTTCCACAATAATCACATTTACTTTTTGTTACATCTATTGAGGCTCCACAATTATGGCAACTTATTATATTGCTTCCTGCTTTTAAGTCTAGTATTTGCTCATTGCTTTTTTCGAATGTAAATGTCCTTTTTTGTATTTTTTCACTTATTGTGCCTTGATTTAGCACAATTTCTCTTATTTGTGCTTTAATTGTAACGAGAATCTTTTTATTTTTTACTATTTGTTCATCTAATGATATATAATCAATTATATCGTAATCTATTATATTTTTATTCTCGCTATTTTCTCCATAATAATAATTTTGTAGCTCGTAATTTACATTATTGTAAAATGTTTTTTTATCTATTCCAATTGATTCCATTCTTTTCCAAAATTTCATTTGCTTTTTGTTTTGAGCATCTTTGTATATTTTTATTGGAAGTGTCACTGCTACTGCATCTATTATATAAAAAAGATAATATAATATTAGACTTACAATTATCGTTCCTATAATTATTTTAGAAATATCATATATATTAAAAGTTCTACATGTCTTAATTATATATGTAGTAACTAATATTGCACTTATTATTATGTCTATTACTAATGTTATCGTTTTGTAATTGCTTCCTTGTAGCACTCTGTCATAATGATATTTCGTTCCCAGCGATTTATCTGAATATTCAATATTATAATTTGTTCCACAGTATGGACATCCATCTTCTATTTCATTTTCTTTGCTTGTGTTACCACAATTTGGACAAGTAATATTATTTTCTCCATTATTTGTTGACATATATGTATATTTAATTCTTGGATCAAAATTAAAAACTTTTATTAATAATTTATTATTTTTATAATAATCTTTTTCTAAGCATATACCATTTTGGATATCATCATTTCTTTTTGTTTTATCAGTATTACGCTCTAATATAGTATCATTTGATTTATATTTTGAGCAAATACTTATTCCTTGCTCTTTAAGTCTTTTATTGTGAATTTTCTCAACTATCATAATTGCCTGCCCCTTGCTATATTATTTTTCTTTTTTTAAGGACTGAACAGCGGAAGGTTTTTACCACACCAATTTACAAAGTGTCCACATCATTGT
>OLGY01000131.1_pt1 | contig 64413 bp, 60 predicted proteins | sample 1605951 | NCBI WGS metagenome assembly OLGY01 (sample SAMN03283280) | human gut metagenome | biome: human-associated habitat; material: feces | host: Homo sapiens | place: Peru | collected 2012
GTGAATTGTTAAATTTGTACAACGTCCGCTTTCAAATATATAGTTTCGCAATTACTTATTTACATCATCATTCCCGTATTATCCTGCTTTGACACCGTAATCTCAAGATTTCCGTTTCTGCAGCGAAGCTTGTTAATCATCTCCTTTAAGGAGGCATTCCTTAAAAGTGTGACATTGTATGTAAGGCGGAACATGCTTCCCATGTTGGTTGTCTTTACCTGCGTAAGCTCGTAATCCGACAGATAATCCTTAAATATTTCATCAAATACCTCATCATAATCTAAATCCTCAGGGATTGTAATGTGAAGAGTCTTGTATAGATCTTCTTTATTAGTGCTTCGGCGCTCAAACTCGGTGTAGATAATAAATATCACTGCCATTATCACTGAGAAAAGTATTGCGTATGCGAGATAGCCCATTCCTGTGATAAGTCCGGCTGCCATTGCAAGGAATATTGCGCCGATTTCCTTTGCTGTGCCGGGAGCTGAACGGAAGCGGACAAGCGAGAATGCTCCGGCTACTGCCACTCCGGCGCCGACATTGCCGTTAACCATCATTATAACCATGCATACCGTTGCAGGCAACAGTGCCAGCGTCACGACAAAGCCCTTTGAACATCTTGTGCGGTACATATACATTCCCGCAAAAATAAGTCCGATTAAAAGTGCCGTACCGATGCAGAGAAAAAAGTCTGACATGGAAATTACATTTGTTAAGTCTGAATCGAAAATTCCTTTAAATAAATTAAGCATAGTAAACCTCTCCTAAATTCTTATTGATGTGCATCATGTCCTTGTAGGCTGCGCCGTACTTGGAAAATGAAGTCTTATATATTTTCTGTGTTGTGAGGAAATCGGTCATCCACATCGGTATACCGCCCGGAGTCTTGATTTCCATAAGTATCTGATTTTTTCCGATTATCGGTGTCCCGTATACCGCGCTTGTGAGTGATACGTCCTCGTCCCTGTAGAGGATATTTTCATCAAACGTCACACGGAAGTCACTTCCGTCCGTTGAGTAGAAGGCCTCGCGCTCATAGCTTAAAAAGACGGCAGGTCTCAGAGCCCTGTAATAATTACAGAAGTAGTTAATCTCATCAGCTATCTGCGACTGAACCGGAAGGTTGTGATGCATTGTCAGTGCATCCATTGTGACATCAAGCGGAAGAACGAGCCTTCTCTTGTAGACGACCGACCTGTATTTTTTCTTGAGCTCCACAAAAACATTGTCGCTTCCGCTCACATGGCTGTAGCTCCTGACCCTCAGCTTCTCCTTGTAGGGAGGTCCCTCGATGGAGCGGCGCACAAGCCTGTAGTTGTCGGTGTCAAAGTAGATGTTTCTTATTGTTGTATGTCCGTATTTATCCAGCGCCATGTGCCCCTCCATTATTTTAAGCAGAAGGTCGCGCTGCTCTCCGGTCATGAGATATTTCAGTTCGTATCGTTTGAAAACGGTCTGTACTGCCATAGTAAACCTCCATTCCGCAGACGCTTAATGCGTTCTGACATCTCTTTGTTTTTTTGTATGAGATGAGTTTAAGGCGCGAACCCTAAATCAACTTAAAATTTATTTAAAGTTTTTGTAAAATACGAAAATTTGTTTTTGAGGGATGGCGGTAACACGGGTTCTGCTTTATTGAGTGCGTAATGGTTATGTTTGTGCATATCACTCCGTTGTACGAGGCTAAGATGTCCTAAGAACTTCGACGGAAAAATCTTAGGAGCACGCCAAGGAATAAGAGTCCGTTTTGTCGTCAATATGGCTCAATAACAAAATCCGCAAATGCAAATGAGACTTGCAGGGCGGAAACTTTAAGATTATTATATTTGTGGGATTAGATAAAAGTGTGTGGGCGTCAAATAGGCTGAGTTAAAATTCGCTATGTATATTGTGGTATATCCGCTCACGGGGTGACTTTGAGAGAAGCCTAGTTGTTCTTAGGGCTCTGCTCAATTCATCAGCCAAAATCAGCAAGGATGCTGATTTAGAAGCAAGGCATACATGGATGTATGCTTTGCTTCGGTGGCGGGAACGGACGAGATTTTGTCAGAGTCCTTAGAACAACTTGCTTTGAACAATCGGAAACGCTGTGAGCGGATATACCACAATATACATTCAAAGTCAGCCAGCCTATTTGACGCCGACATAAAATATGTATCAGGAGGACAAATATGAGACTTCTTCTTGCGGAGGACGAGAAATCCCTCTCAAGGGCTGTCAAGGCAATTCTTGAGAAGAATAATTTTTCCGTGGATGCTGTGTATGATGGCGTTGAGGCACTGGAGTATCTGGATTCGGGTAATTATGACGGAGTTATAATGGACGTGATGATGCCGAGGATGGACGGAATAACGGCGTTAAAGAAGCTTCGTGCATCGGGAAATATGGTTCCGGTGCTTGTTCTGACTGCCAGATCGGAGATTGATGATAAGGTGGAGGGACTTGACAGCGGGGCGAATGATTATCTCACTAAGCCGTTTGACACGAAAGAGCTCCTTGCGCGAATCAGGGCTATGACGAGAAGCGCAAATGCCAATGTGCACGCGGACTCATCAATGCATGTCGGAAATATAACGCTCAATACGGCAAGCTACGAGCTTTCATCACCTTCAGGTTCATATAAGCTTGCCAATAAGGAGTACCAGATGATGGAGATGATGATGGCTAACCCGAAGCAGCTTATATCGACCGAACATTTTATGGAAAAGATTTGGGGCTATGACAGTGAGTCCGAGATTAATGTAGTATGGGTATACATTTCATACCTCAGAAAGAAGCTGGATGCACTTGGTGCGGATATACAGATAAAAGCAACCAGAAATGCAGGGTACTCGCTGGAGGAAAAGGCAAAGTAACAGACTTATATGTGAAAGAGGAGTTGTCATGATAAAAAAGCTTCGAAGAAAATTTGTAGCAGTGGCAATGCTGTCACTGTTTATTGTTCTCCTTATTATAATAGGAACGGTAAATATATTAAACTACACCAGAATGGCTGATGATGCACAGAGAACCATAAATATATTAAAGGAAAATGATGGCAGCTTTCCGAAGCCTGACATGAAGCCGGGACACGGCAAGGAAATGTTCAAGGGAATGTCACCGGAAGCACCATATGAGAGCAGATATTTTTCGGTATTAATGGATGGCAGTGGAAATGTCAGTACAATAGATACGGGGAAAATTGCAGGAACCGATACGGACGAGGCGGCTGAGTATGCCGCAAAAGTATTAGAATGCGGAAGAACCTCCGGATTTATGGGACAGTACAGATTTGGGATTAAGGATAAGGACAATGGCAAGCTTATAATATTTTTATACTGTGGAAGAGAACTCTCGAATTTCCGTGCCGTGCTGCTTATAAGCGTGGGAATATCGTTTGTCGGAATGCTTGCCGTGTTTTTGCTGCTCATCTTTTTCTCAGGAAGGATAGTGAAGCCGGTGAGCGAGAGTTATGAGAAGCAGAAGCGGTTCATAACCGATGCAGGGCATGAGATTAAGACGCCTCTCACGATAATTGATGCCGATGCAGAGCTGGTGGGCTTAGATTGTGGTGAGAATGAATGGCTTGAGGATATTAGGAAGCAGACTAAGAGATTGACGGCACTTACAAATGACCTGATTTATCTCGCAAAGATGGAGGAGGGGCAGAAGAGTTCGACAAAGATTGAGTTTCCGTTGTCGGATGTCGTTGAGGAGACAGCGGAGTCTTTCAGGGCAAGAGCCGTCAATGAAAATAAGAAGCTGGATATTGATATACAGCCGGAAATAACATACTGCGGTGATGAGAAGGCAATACGCCAGCTTGTGTCCATTCTTGTCGATAACGCGGTAAAGTATTCGGATGGAATCAAAATCATAAGCGTGAAGCTGGAGGGGCAGGGCGGTACATCTAAGTTATCAAAGGGGTTCAGGCTGCAGGTGTTTAACAGCTGCGAACATATAGAGCCGGAAAGCGTAAAGCATCTGTTTGACAGATTTTACAGAGCGGAGCAGTCACGCAATTCACAGACAGGCGGATACGGAATAGGACTCTCTGTCGCAAAGGCGGTTGTCGATGCACATAAGGGAAAGATAACGGCGGACACAGCCGATGGGAAATCACTCAGAATAACCGTTGTAATGTAACAAAGCACACGGCTGCATCAAAGCTGAAGCTCTACGATGCACCGTGTGCTTTGTTCATTAAAGAATTGCTTTTTATTTGTTAAGTCTTAACATCTCAGTGTAAGCTAACAGGAATGGACATACGCCCTTGGCGTCATCCTTTACAATCGGCTCTGACATGTAGTAGTCGAAGGTTCCGGAACGCATCTGCTTGCCGCCGAGACCTGCCACGAGGCAGATTCCGCCAAGATGCATCTCGCCGTTCTCATCGGATGAGAGATACTTATCACATACGCCGTTGAATGCCTTGATGCCATACTCACGATAGTTCTCAGGCAGGAAGCCGAGGCGGACACCCTTTAAGAGTGCATAAGCCATGATAGAGCTTCCGCTTGTCTCAAGGTAGTTAGGTTCAAGCTTGCCATAGTTGACAACCTGATACCACATACCGCTCTCATCCTGATACTTGAGCATTGCGTCCATGAGTTCCCTGAAGGTCGTCTTGAGAAGCTCAGTGTCATCACACTCGTCAGCCTTATCGATGGTGTCGAGAAGAGCCATTGAATACCAGCCGAGTGCGCGGAGCCAGAAATTCTGTGACAGACCGGTAACCGTATCACACCAGAACATCTCACGTGAGTGGTCATAGGCATGCTTGTAAAGACCTGTGACAGGGTCTTTCATGTTCTTTATCACATTCTTAAACTGAAGGAATATGTCATCATAATTCTTCTTGTCGTTAAAGCGTGTCTCATATTCCATATAGAAAGGCTGACACATATACAGACCGTCGAGCCATACCTGATTAGGATATATATTCTTATGCCAGAAGCTGCCCTCAGCGGTGCGCGGCATGAGCTTAATCTGGCTGTAGATGAGGTCAATTGCCTTGCGGTATTTCTCCTTGCCTGTGAGGTCGTAGAGCTCAAAGAGAGTCTTTCCGGCATTCACATTGTCAATATTGAGTTCGGATACATCATATCCGTCGATTGTTCCGTCATCGTGTACACGGTAATCGATAAATGCATCGGCAAAATCGAAATACTCCTGCTTTCTGGTGATTGAGTACATTTCAAGAAGTGCCTTGATCATACAACCGTCAATATAATTCCAGGTGGACTTAAGCCCCTGCATAATCTTTTCAATATTCCAGATAGGCTTATCCGGTGTGCTCTTTGTGAGCAGCTCTTCGATGTATCTGTCGATAACACTGTAATCCATAGTCTGTCCTCCAAGTTTAGCCATTTTTTTAATGTTACAAGTATTATATAGGGAAAAAGGGAGCAACACAATGAGTAATAATACTCATTATGGTTAGATAAGAAGCTTTGATTTCTCCTTGTTCTTATCAATTATGCGGTTGAGCCTGCGGAACGGGATTGCGCCCACAAGTCCGATAAATAGCGATACAAGCAGATATACGGCAAGCTTTGCGATATATACCCAGTAGTCGTTCTCATATAAGCCTGCAACAGCCTCCTTCATTGCATTCATTCCGAACTGGAACGGGAGATATGCATATATCTTGTGGAATATCTCAGGAAGAGTCTCAATTGGGAAAGTGCAGCCTGCACCTGCAACCTGCACAACCATTATAACTACGGCAAGTGCTTCACCTATGACGCCGAGTGCGACGGTAAGCGAGTAAATAAAAAGTGTAAATACAAAGCTGCACATTGCACCTGCGAACCAGAACATTACAGGGTGTTCACACTGGATGCCTATAAAATGAAGGTCGCCGAGTATGGTGATGAGTGTCTGGAGCTGACCTACCAGGAAGAAGAGTATGTATCTTCCAAAGTAAGCATGACGAGGACATATACCCGTTGTGCCCGGAATCGGGTGAACCTTGACATGCACGATGGCTACAAGGATGAGTGCTCCGACCCAGAGAGCAAGTACCGTATAGAAAGGAGCCATTGCGGAACCGTAGTTCTCGATAGGATACAATCGTACGGTGTCCAGTGATACGGGCTCGGATGCGAATTCACCGAGAAGTTCAGGGTTGGTATCCATTATCTCTATGAGCTTGTTGTAATTTTCGTTGTCTGCCAGCTCGGACATGTTGGCTGTCAATGTGTTAATGTAGTCTGCAAGGTCAGTTGCAAGCTGAAGAGTTGTATCTAAGTTAGTGTTGCCATCGGACAGAGTATCCGAGTATGAAGTTAAGACTCTGTCAGTGGCTGCCAAATTAAGATTAAAGCCCGAAAGTGCATTTACGGTTGTGTTGAGTGCTGACTGGGCACTTGTTATTGTTGAACTTAACTGAGGCTTGACGGAATTGGAATAGGTGTTTCTCAGTGTTTCAATGTCATTTGAGCAGCGGTCAATCTCTGTCTGTATTTTCTCTATAAGAGCGTCCGTGTTGCAGACAGCAATGGCGGATGTCTGTCCGACACGGTCTGTGTCGTCCTTGAGTGTGTCGAATTGATTTCTTATGGTCTCAATCTGCTTGTTAATTTCCTCGTCGCCCTTTGATTCAATACCCGATACGGAACTGTTGAATATTTCTTTGGCGTAAGGTATCATTGTGGACACGGAATTAATTCCGTTTAATACAACCTTGGATGCGGTCTGTGCGGACGAGAGGTCACTGTTGACCACATTGGATATCATCGTGAGTGTACTGTCTATCATGTCAAGACTTGAAAGCATCATGTCGGATACGGTGTTGACCGTCGAACTCGCATTGTTTACCATCGACTGCATTCCTATGAGAGAAGCCTTGCTGCTGTCGAGTACGGTGTTGAGGCTTGGAAGCATAAGCTGTGTAGTGGCAATTATGTTTTGAGCTGAATCCATGATTCCCTTGAAGGATGAGAGAATGTTGATATAGTTATCCATGTCAGCCGCAAGCTCTGTGAGCTTATCGGTCATGGTGTCTGCAATGCTTACACCGTCAGAGTCCGTTGCAGATATAACGTTTCCTGCCTTCATGGCTGACTCGGCGAGTGTGCTTATGAACGTCGCATTTACCTGCTGCCTTACCGTTTTCTGGGCCTTCTGTGTTATCTTAGGAGCGATGGCATTTTTCTTTCCGTTCTCATAGTAGATAATCTGAGGATGCTCTAAGTCACCGCTTAGGAAGCTCACCATATCCGCTGAGAAGGTTGAAGGGATAACAAGTGCGGCATAGTAATCACCTGCCTTCACGCCTTCGATTGTCGAGGCAGCATCCTCCGTGAATACCCAGCCGATAGTATTGTTAGACTCAAGAGCCTGGACGACGGTGGCTCCTATATTGATTTCAAGACCTGATATTTCGGCTCCGGCATCCTCGGATACAACAGCAACCTTGATGTTGCCAGTTGAGCTCGGTCCGTAAGGATCCCAGTTGGAAAAAATGTTAAACCATGCGTATAATGCCGGGAGGATGGAAAGACCGAGAATTATGACCACGGCGATAACATTGGTGGATATTTTTTTCATATCATTGGTAAATACTTTAAATATCTTATTCATTAAAAATATCCTCCTTTACTTTCTTCTTATCCTTCTTTTTGGCTTTTTTGTTCTTTTTCTTGTCTTTAGCTTTCTTTTTGTTCTTATTCTTTTTCTTTTTGTCCTTCTTTCCGTCTTTCTTTTTCTTCTTATCCTTATTGTTCCTGCCTGAGCCTTCATCAGAGAGTTCATTCTCCTCGTCAAGACTTTCCTTTATAAGGTCGGTATCAATTTCAGGGACGAAGTCTTCGGCACCTTCTTCATCCTCATCGGATATGGCGACGGAAGCTTTGGCTGATGCTATTATGTCACGCGCCTCAGCTTTTGCGCTTGCGAGTCGGGCGTTCATGTCGTTAAGCCCGGACTCAAGAATAGGGACGGGTTCTGCCTCGTTGCCCGTGATTGCATTGACACGGTGCTGGAGGTTGTAATCTCCGTATTCAACCACGATAAGGTAGGCTGAGATGGCAAAGAGGGATACAATCCACAATATGAGCCATATAACCTTGTTGCTGTCTGTAATAAACATAAGTGAGAGAAAAATCATAGGTATGATAAGCACGCACAGGAGCCCGATTCGTATTCTCTTAAGATTCTGCTTATGAAGATTGTCCTGAAAATCGACCAGTTCGTCGTATATGTCAGGGTTATTCTGCTTGGCTTTCTTCAATTTTGACATAGTATTCTCCTTAATTTATGGAATATTTTGCATTTACATCATTCCGGTGTCTTCCATGCGTTCCTCAACAAAGTGATTAATCTTCATGAAAGGAATGCGGATTACAAGTCCTATAACAAGTGCGGCAACGGCGAACAGCATGAGCTGGGCGAGGTTGGCGATATATGCGTTTCCGTACATGCCTGCCACTGTCTCACGCATCGCATTGATTGCGTAAGGGAATGGGAAGAAAATGTATATGTTCTGGTATACCTGCGGAAGCATCTCGATAGGGAAGGTTCCGCTCGAACCGGCAATCTGGAGAACCATTACAACAACCGCGAGTGCTTTTCCAAGGTCACCAAAGGAGATTGCAAGTGAATATATAAGCAGTGTAAAAGTAAAGCTTGCCAGTACGGCAACAAGATAAAATAATCCCGGCTCTAATACCTGACTGTGAAGAAGATGTATGTCACCTATAGCCACAATAGCTGCCTGAATCTGTCCAAGCACGAAGAAGGTGAGATAGCGGCCGAAGAACAGGTGTCTCGGCTTCACGTTCTCAAGTCCGTCGGCGTCGGCATGTACCTTAACAAGTGATACAAGAAGTGTTCCGCCTACCCACAGAGCAAGTATGGTATAGAAAGGAGTCATACCTGAACCATAGTTTTCAACAGGATATATCTCCTCTGTTGTCATGTTAACAGGTTCGGCAAAGAATTCACCGTATGTCTCGGAATCACCTCCGAGGAACTGTGTAACCATATTTATCTTGTCGCTCTCAGAAGTGCTGTCCATCCAGTCGATTACCTCGTCAAGCTCAGCTATGACATTGGCGATAACGGTCTGTATCTGTGAAAGGCTTTCATTTGACTTGTCAACAGTGGTCTCGACACCTGAAAGTATCTCCGTTGCGTCATTGAGAGCACTTGTGAGGCTGCTCATGATGCTGTTGACGCTTGAGAGCGTCTGTGATATTGAATCGTTGAGACTTATAAGCTGTGGCTCAACGCTGTTGACATAGCTGGAGTTAAGGTCGTCTATCTGCTTTTTGCAGGAGTCGATGGATGACTTGATACCGGATATCAGGTTATTGACGGCAGCCTGTGTGAGTGTTCCGTTTCCTGCCTGCGAGGTGATTGCGGAGACGGTATTTAAAAGCTGGGTTACAACGGCATCGAGAACTCCGAGCTCGGGAACCTCGACTGAGTCCGACTGTCCGGCGTAGTACTTGGCTACAAGCACCTTGAGGGTTTTCATCTGTGTGCTGAGCTGCGTTATATCGGCGTTTAACTGCGACACGCTGTCGGCAAGTGCCTGTGAATCCTGTGCGAGAGTTGTGGTGTCAAGCAGAGCGGATATATTGTTAAGAGATTCCGACATATCATTAAGTGTGGACTTGAACTGCTCGCTGAAGGTGTTCAGTGCAGCTCTGCTGTTGGAGAAAGAAGCCTGGGCATTGCTTAAGCTTGACGTTGCGCTGCTTATGCCGGAGGCAAGGCTGCTTATCTCAGAGCTTGTATCACTCAGATTGCCGGTAAGCTGAGTGTTGCCGTTAACCAACAATGTGAGTGTATCATTGTATGCTGAGAGATTCTCCTGAAGGCTTACAAGCTTGTCGTGAAGAGTTGCCGTGCGCTCGCCCTCGTTAATGTCATCTGATACGGTGTTGGTCTCGGTGAAGATTGTGCTCACGACAACCTCTATGAACTTGGTATTGATTGTCTGCTGGAGTGAGCCGACTGCCGTGTCCGTAATCTTGGTGGCGATGGCATTCTTCTTCTCGTTCTCATAATATGTAATTGAAGGGTGCCTGAAGTCTGTGTCGAATACCGTATACATGCTCTCGGTAAAATCGGAGCCTATCGTGACGCATGCGTAGTAGTCGCCGGCCTCGACGCCTGCTATCGCCTCCTCCAATGTGTCGCACGCAATCCAGTCTATGCTGTCGTTGGTCTCTAACTCCTTGAGGACATCCGCACCCATATTCTTATAGGTGCCGTCGGAGAGTGTGCAGCCCTCATCGGCTGAGGCTATTGCAATCTTGATGTTGGATGTATTGCCGTAAGGATCGTGGTTGGAGTAAATGTTAAACCACGCATACAGAGACGGCAGTATACATAGACCGAGTGCAATCACGAGGGCAAAAGGGCTTCTCACAAGCCTCTTTAAGTCGCGGACAAAGATGGTAAATATGTTTTTCATGATTATATCCTTTCCTTTTACTGAGAGCTTCTTTATTAAGATTCAGGTGTCAAAACATCCTGATTTATTTTAAAAGTGTATAGCATGTTATATTTATACATATTGAAGTTGTGAAAGCATGTGTTGACACCTGAATTTTGTTAAATAATGCTGATAATACGAATTACCTTAACTTTATTATAAAGGTTATATGCTTACAGTCAATGTAATATTGTAACAATAAGTGTTCGGTCAACGTCCTTTATGATAGCATATATTACATAAATGACCAGTGGTCATTCTATAAAATTTTTATTAAATTTATTGTTTTCCCTATTTTCAACCGGTGTTTCGTACTATATGAATGAATAAAAAGTACCAGATAAAATATTTTTTGGGCTTGCATTTTTAGATTTTGTGAGTAAAATATGTGAATGTATTAGTGAGTGCAAAAACGGCACCCGCATTCTACATAAAACTAAATAAAAAGAAAGGAGTGAGTTCATGGGAGATTTGAAGGAAAAGATAATGGAAGAACTCAACTGCGAGACAGTCTTTACCATTCATATCGGAAATTTTAATATTCCGATTGCCGAGTCGACGGTGATTACATGGGTTATCATGGTTATTCTTTTGGTACTGTGTATTTTCCTCACAAGAGGACTTAAGGTTAAGAATGTAAGTAAGAGACAGCTTGTAGCGGAATCCATTGTGGGATGGCTTGAGAAGTTCGTAATCGGAATGACAGGGGAAGAAGGAAAAGCTTTTGTACCTTATCTGTGTTCAGTACTTCTGTACATAGGCTTTGCCAATCTGATTGGACTTTGCGGAGTTAAGCCCCCGACTAAGGATCTCAATGTAACGGCGGCCCTTGCCGTCATGAGTATTGTGCTTGTACAGTATGCAGGAATACATAAGAAGGGCTTTAAGGGGTGGCTTAAGAGCTTTACACAGCCTATGGCGATTGTCACACCGATCAATATCCTTGAGTTATTCATCAAGCCGCTTTCACTTTGTATGCGACTTTTTGGTAACGTGTTAGGTGCGTTCGTCATTATGGAGCTGTTAAAGTCTTTAATTCCGGTTGTATTGCCGGTACCATTCAGCTTTTACTTTGATATTTTTGACGGTTTAATTCAGGCATACGTATTTGTATTTTTAACATCACTTTATATTAAGGAAGCAGTCGAAGAGTAGGACTGCATACACCACAAATTATAATATCAACATGCCGCAGGGCGGCAGAACGGAGGAAAATATGGGAATTGCATTAGGAGCAGGAATTGCAGCATTAGCATGTATAGGAGCAGGTATCGGTATCGGTATCGCAGCAGGTAAGGCAACAGAGGCAGTCGCAAGACAGCCTGAGGCAGAGAGCAAGATCACAAAGCTTTTACTTTTAGGTGGTGCGCTTGCAGAGGCAACCGCTATTTACGGTTTCGTTGTAGCTATCCTTATTATCATCTTACTTGGTTAATCAGGTTAGAAAAAATATCAGATAAGGAGAGGATAGCATGTTAAGATTAGATATTAATCTGTTATTTACCGTTATCAACCTGATTATCATCTATGTAATCATTCGTAAGCTTTTATTTAAGCCGGTGAAGAAAATCATCGCACAGCGTGAGACTGATATCAACAAGCAGTACGAGGATGCAAAGGCGACTCAGGACAATGCGGATGCACTTAAGGTACAGTATGAGCAGGCATTGAGCGGAGCACAGGAAGAGAAGGCAGCAGTTATAAGCGATGCAAGAGTCAAGGCAGGAGCAGAGTATGACAGAATCGTTGCAGATGCCAGGACAGCAGCAGATAAGCTTATGGATGATGCGAGAAAAGAAGCAGCTAAGGAACAGGAGAAGACCATCAAGCAGGCTAAGGATCAGATTGAGGAGCTTGTCGTTGCAGCTACGGCTAAGGTTGTTGCATCGGGACAGGGTGAGGCCGCTGACAGGGAACTCTATAATCAATTTTTGACAAAGACGGGTGAGAACAAGTGATTAGTACAGCAAAAGATTATGCTAAGACATTGCGCGAACTGAACATTGCAGCGAACATAGTGGGACAGGCAGACGACATCTTCACTGCTGTACCGCAGATTGCAGAAGAATTTGCAAATCCTTCCATATCGCTTGCATCCAAGCACAATGTGATTGAGAAGGTCTTTCCGGTACAGATCAGAGACTTTTTAAAGCTTCTCTGTGACAATTCAGACACAGGTATTTGGAAAGACATAGTTAAGGCTTATAAGGAGGCGGCTCCTGAGCGTAAGGGTGAGTTCGTTGTCACACTCAGGTATGTGACCGCACCTGATGATGAGCAGCTTCAGGGTATCAGGGATTTTGTGGCAAAGCAGTATAACACAACTGAGTTCACATTTGAACTTGAGGAGGATAAGACTCTCGGCGGAGGCTTTGTCATTCAGGCGGGTAACGATGTATTTGACTGGAGCACAGCCGGCAGAATGAAGCAGTTCAAGGAGCAGCTTGCCAAGGCGGAGATTGGTGCAACAGCCAGCACGGAGAATATTATCTCAATATTAAAGAGTGAGATTGACAATTTTGAGCTTGAGGCTCAGGACAAGGAAGTCGGCGTGGTAAGCTATGTCGGCGACGGAATTGCCAATATCAACGGAATTGACCATGCGGCCTACGGTGAGATAGTTATATTTGACTGTGGCGTTAAGGGTATGGTTCAGGATGTAAGAAAAGACGAGATAGGCTGTATCCTCTTCGGACGCGATACAGAGATTAAGGAAGGTTCAAGAGTTGCCCGTACAGGCAAGAGAGCAGGTATTCCTGTAGGTGAAGGCTTCCTCGGAAGAATTATCGATGCACTCGGAGCTCCTATTGACGGTGCAGGTCCGGTAAAGGAAGAAGGCTATCGTCCTATCGAGCAGCCGGCTCCTTCAATAGTAGACCGTAAGTCGGTATCGGTACCTCTTGAGACGGGTATCCTTGCAATCGATTCCATGTTCCCTATCGGACGCGGACAGAGAGAGCTTATCATTGGCGACCGTCAGACAGGTAAGACCTCGATTGCAATTGACACAATATTAAACCAGAAGGGCAAGGATGTTGTCTGTGTATATGTAGCCATAGGTCAGAAGGCATCCACAATCGCCAAGCTTGTAAATACACTTAAGCAGCACGATGCAATGGATTACACCATTATAGTATCGGCTACGGCATCTGACCCGGCACCGCTCCAGTACATAGCACCTTATTCAGGAACAGCTATGGCGGAGTATTTCATGCATCAGGGCAAGGACGTACTCATTGTATATGATGACCTCAGCAAGCATGCAGTTGCATATCGTGCACTGTCACTCCTGCTTGAGCGTTCTCCGGGACGTGAGGCTTATCCTGGAGACGTATTCTACTTACACTCAAGGCTTCTTGAGCGTTCAGCGAGACTCTCCGATGAGCAGGGCGGTGGCTCGATAACGGCGCTTCCTATCATTGAGACTCAGGCGGGTGATGTATCCGCATACATTCCTACGAATGTTATTTCCATCACGGATGGTCAGATATTCCTTGAGAGCGACCTCTTCTTCTCCGGTATGAGACCGGCTGTCAATGTAGGTCTTTCCGTATCCCGTGTAGGTGGTGCGGCTCAGACTAAGGCTATGAAGAAGGCGGCAGGAAGTATCCGTATCGACCTCGCACAGTTCCGTGAGATGGAAGTGTTCACACAGTTTGCTTCAGACCTCGATAATGCTACCAAGGAGCAGTTACAGCATGGACATGTGCTTATGGAGCTTTTAAAGCAGCCTCTTTGCAGACCGTTAAGCACGGCAGAGCAGGTTATCACACTGTGTGCAGCCAACGGCAAGGTTATGCTTCCGCTTGAGCTTAAAAATGTTAAGGACTTCCAGATGAAGCTCATCGATTATATCAGAGCAGAGCATCAGGAAATCATAACACAGATAGAGAACGGCGGCGTGTTAGATGAGGAGCTTAACAAGGCAATCATTGATGCTGCCAAGACCTTCAGGGATGAATATATGGCTAAGGAGGGATAAATCATGGCAAATGCACGTGAAATTCAAAGCCGAATGAAAAGTATTCAGGACACCATGAAAATCACTAACGCTATGTACATGATATCCTCCACGAAGCTGCGCAAGGCCAAGAAGAGTCTTGAAGAGACGGAGCCTTACTTTAACGCTCTGCGCAACATGGTATCCCGTGTTGTAAGGCATCTGCCTGATGTCGAGAACCAGTATATGGATGTCAGACCGAATAAAGCACCGGAAGACCGTATAAAGGGCTTCATCGTTGTTACGGCTGATAAAGGTCTTGCGGGAGCATACAACCACAATGTCCTTAAAAAGGCGATGGAAGAGATCGAGCAGTGTAAGAACTACAAGCTCTTCGTGGTTGGCGAGTTGGGAAGACAATATTTTAAGAAGAAAAATATTCCGGTTGCGGAGCAGTTCCATTATACCGCACAGAATCCTTCACTTCACAGAGCCAGAATTATCTGTGAGGAGGTTGTAGAGCAGTTTAAGGAGGGAGAGCTTGACGAGGTATATGTTATCTATACATACATGAAATCAAGCATAACGACTGAGGTTGATATGATTAATCTTCTGCCTATAACGAGAGACATGGCTATGCAGCATGAGATGGAGAGACAGGGAGTATTCAATGAGGAGGTAGAACTTCAGCCTTCCCCGAATGCGCTTCTTAACAATATTGTACCGGATGTAATCATGGGTTATATCTACGGAGCACTCATGGAGTCCTTCTGCAGTGAGCAGAACGCCAGAATGAGTGCAATGCAGGTGGCAAATGACAGTGCATCGGAGATGATTCGTAATCTGTCCATAGAGTACAACAGAGCCAGACAATCGATGATTACCCAGGAGATAACAGAGGTAATCGCCGGTGCCAAGGCCCAGAAAAAGAAGAAAAAGGCCAGAAAGGAGGTCATGTAAAGACATGAATACAGATGTTGTTAATACAGGAAAAATTGTTCAGGTCATGGGACCTGTTGTTGACGTTTTATTTGAAAACGGCAATCTTCCATGTATAAAGGATGCCTTAGAGGTAACATGCGAGGGCAAGCGTCTTGTTATGGAAGTTGCCCAGCACATCGGTGACAATACTGTCCGCTGTATCATGCTCGCAGCCAGTGAAGGTCTGTGCAGGGATATGGAAGTAAGGGCTACGGGAGCAGGTATCAAGGTTCCTGTCGGCAAGCAGACCTTGGGAAGATTGTTCAATGTGTTAGGTGAGACAATAGATGGCGGTGAGTCACTTGATAACGGTGAACACTGGGTAATTCACAGAGAGCCGCCTACGTTCGAGGAGCAGAGCCCGGTTGTCGAGATGCTCGAGACGGGTATCAAGGTTATCGACCTCTTAGCGCCTTATGCTAAGGGTGGTAAGATTGGTCTCTTCGGAGGTGCCGGAGTTGGTAAGACGGTGCTCATTCAGGAGCTTATCAGGAATATCGCCACAGAGCATGGCGGATATTCTATATTTACAGGAGTAGGAGAGCGTTCAAGAGAGGGTAATGACCTCTGGTCAGAAATGAAAGAATCAGGCGTACTTGAAAAGACTGCCTTGGTATTCGGTCAGATGAACGAACCACCCGGAGCGCGTATGAGAGTCGCTGAGACAGGACTTACAATGGCTGAATATTTCCGTGATGAGGAACACCAGAACGTGTTGCTCTTCATTGATAATATTTTCCGTTTCGTACAGGCAGGTTCAGAGGTATCCGCACTTCTCGGACGTATGCCTTCAGCCGTAGGTTATCAGCCTACACTTGCCACTGAGGTAGGTGAGCTTCAGGAGAGAATCGCCTCCACAACGAAGGGCTCCGTTACATCCGTTCAGGCTGTATACGTTCCTGCCGATGACCTTACAGACCCTGCGCCTGCGACTACATTCGCACATCTCGATGCGACTACGGTTCTTTCCCGTAAGATTGTTGAGCAGGGTATCTACCCGGCTGTTGATCCGCTTGAGTCCACATCAAGAATCCTTGAGGCAGATGTAGTAGGTCAGGAGCATTATGAGACTGCACGTAAGGTACAGGCTATGCTTCAGAAGTACAAGGAATTACAGGATATCATCGCTATTCTCGGTATGGAGGAGCTCTCCGACGAGGATAAGATTACAGTATATCGTGCAAGAAAGATTCAGCGTTTCTTATCACAGCCATTCCATGTAGCTGAGAACTTCACCGGAGTTCCGGGCAAGTATGTCCCTGTTAAGGAGACAATCAGAGGCTTCAAGGCAATCATCGACGGCGAGATGGACGAGTACCCGGAGGCTGCTTTCTTCAATGTCGGAACAATAGATGAAGCTGTTGAGAAGGCGAAAAAACTCATGGAACAGCAGTAAAGGAGGCGGGGTAAGATGAGTTCATTTTATCTTAAAATATTAGCCTCCAACAAGGTGTTCTTTTCCGGAAAGGCAGATATTCTTGTCGTTCCGGGCTTAGACGGCGAGATAGCGATTATGGCACATCATCAGAACATGGCGATTGCCACAACTATCGGCGATGTACGTTTCAAGCCTGAGGGAAGTGACGAGTATATAGATGCTGTTGTAGGCATTGGCTTCGTATACATAGCCAACAATCGTGTGACCATGATTGTCGATACTGCCGAGCGTCCTGAGGACATCGATGAGGTTCGTGCCAAGGCGGCAATGGAGCGTGCACAGGAACAGCTCCGCCAGAAGCAGAGCATTCAGGAGTACCATGTATCACAGGCTTCGCTTGCAAGAGCGGTGTACCGCTACCGCAAGGTGGGGAAGCATGAGATAAACTAATACAACATAATAAATATATAATTGCTGCCGTACAAAAGGATTGGACGCAGTACGTCGTCATTTTTCATAAATCCATTATCTCATTAACGCAGACTGGGCATTGCGATAAGCCTCAGGGATTGAAATCGTGTTCGCATTATAGCTCCACGATTTCATGAGTCTTATCTCCATAGTCTGCTAAATCATGAGATAATTGGATTGATGAGAAAATGACTGAGGTATCTCCGAAGCTTTTGTACGGCGGTTTTGTGTGATAAATAAGTTTTAATTAATTATGTATATATTATTTATTTGCTATTTTATCATGGAGTTATTTAACATATCTAATTCGGATGAATAAAAATCATCAGAGCGGCAGTAATCAATTATTTTTTTTGTAATACATATTTTTGGATTAGAGATACCGAGTATTGATAATATGTCACTAATACATGTAGCTAATGCAGAATAAGATTTTTTTCTTGATACATAAAAAGGTTCAATGTCAAATAGTTTCAAGTTATTAAATTGCTTTAAAGAGGGGCATCCTTCCTCACGTATTCGGATAAAGAGTCTAATAACATCAGAGTGCTCATTTACACATAAATTTTTAGTATTATCCTTAGTTACATTTTGATGAAATCTAGTGCCATCGTACTCTATTGCAATGGCATGGCTTGGGATAAATATGTCAAATTCACTCCTAAAATTGGAAGCAACATTTTGATTATTGAGTAGCCATAATGGTTTATAATTAGGAATATACGAAAAATATTGTCCTATAAAATAACATATAAGCTTTTCTGGTAGGGAACGATGCACACTAAAAGATGGATGCCCGATGGTTCCTTTTTTAAAATCTGAAAAAGACTTATTTGTTACAATACATCCATCTTCGAATTCAACGTCTAAATCAGTTGAATTTCTATATGCTATAATTTTCATTTTTAATCCGTTGTTTGCAATTCGTTCATATCCTATGCGATTTTCTATCGGATATAAAATAGTGCCTTCTTTAAAGTTTTGATAATATTTGTGTTCTACAATAGTACCATCTTCAAACTTTATATCAACATCTGACACATTCCTATAGGCAATAAGTGTCATCCGCATCCCATTTTTGGCGTAAACCTCTTCTCCAACATGGTCGGGACGCGGATATGCAATATAGCCGTCTAGAAAGTGATTATAATTTTTATGTGTAACGATTGTTCCATCCTCAAATTGAATGTCTATATCATGTGAATTGCGATATGCTATAATTTTAATGCCCATACCATTTTTAGCAATATTAGTCTGTCCTACGCGATTTAAAATTGGCATTGCAATATTTCCAGTTAAAAAACTGTAATAATCACGATGCTGAACAATGGTTCCGTCCTCAAATTGGACATCTACGTCTTTACTATTTCTATAATCAATAATTTTTAATGTGTGACCGTTTGGAGCAAAAATTTCTTCTCCAATTTTACTTTTGTAAAAATTTGGATTATAAATACATCCTTCGGAAAAACTTCTATAATCACGATGTTGAACAATAGTACCATCCTCAAATTGAATATCAATATCATTCGAATTACGATAAGCAATAATAGTCATGAGCATACCACTATTTGATATCTTTTTTTGTCCTACTCTATTACTAATTGGATAGCCTATGCTGCCTTTGGAAAAACTGGAATATGTTTTGTGTTCTACAACGGTGCCATCATCAAATTGAATATCAATATCTTTGTAATTACGATAAACAATAATTTTCATTTCTCGTCCATTTTTTGATATTTTTCGTTCACCCAAACGCTTGGATTGAGGATATGCTATTTCACCACGAAGGAAACTGCCATAGTCTTTATGCTTTACAATAGTGCCATCGTCAAACTGAATGTCGATATCTCTGTAACTTGTATATCTGATTATAGTCATATTTAATCCGCTATTTGATTTACTTACTTTTCCTATTCTGTTTTCTATGGGTTTACCGATGTTACCCTTTTTAAAATCTACTAGATTTTTATTAGTAACAATAGTGCCATCATCAAACTGTACGGTAATATTGCTTGATGATATATAGTCAATTATTTTAGCATTTTCACCATTACACATAACATTACATAGTCCAATTGTGTTTTCTTTTACCTTTTTAAGTTTATAATTAACATCCTGTTTAATACCGTAACTATTTGCTAATGCAACAATTTGTCTTTTTGTTAGGTTGGGAAATGATTTTTCTATTTCTTGGTAATTAGAGATTGGATAATTGTCACGAAGACATTTGATTTGTTCTTCTGTATATTTCATAAGGAAAACCTCGATAATATTATATTTGAATTTATTATATCATTTATAGAAAATGTTGCGCTAGAGTAATTTAATATACAAATTAAAGCAGAATGCTTATCACAATCGACACCAACGGCGGCACTCCGGGAACAATGGAGTTCTTCGTGCCTGAAAAGACCGATGACGGACTTAAAATTCACATTACGAGTGCATCACCGTTTGCAATCGGTTGGAAGCAGCTTGCAGGCAATGCAAGAATTTCATCGGCGCAGAGTGCAAGCACGGGCTACGTCACTAATGTGATGGTTCCGATACTCATTGTACTTATCATACTGAGTGCTGCGGCTGTTGCAGCATTCACAATCTTTGACAGAAGAAGGGTGTCAAAGAGCGGTAAGTGATGAGCTTGAATAGGTAATATGATGCGGATTGCCGTACAGAGGGTGAGACTCTTTGTGCGGCAGTTTTTTTATTGAATATGCTTGTGGGGACAGGTTGAAATCAGTAAAAAGTCCATTTGAAATAGTGAAAAATAGTGAAAAAATAGTGAAAATTTAGTGGAAAAAACACCTGCGTTCGGGTATAATAATATCTGAAGGCAGGTGTTTTTATGATTAAAGTGATATTAACGAATGAGATATTAAAATATATAACAGAAATTGATAAAAACAGATATAATGTTTCTTCCGTAAAATTACCGAAAAGTGTTGCCAATAGGCTTCGCAAGAACTCGAAAAAAAAGAGCTCTTATGCTTCAAATAAAATAGAAGGTAATCCGCTTTCGGAAAAACAGGTTGATGAGGTAATAGAGAGTGATGAAAGGAAACACCTTCTTAAACCTGAGCAGGAGGTAAGAAATTATTTTCTTGCCTTAAATTTTTTGGAGGAAAAGGCAAATAAAAAAGAACCATTTTCAAAAGAGTTGATATTGGATGTACAAAAGCTTGTAGAAAAGGGCGCTTCAAAGGAAAAAATAGGATTAAGGGGACCTATGCCTCCGGGAGTGCTTTTTGCAGTATATGATTCTAATACGGGGAATCCTGATTACATTCCTCCTGAATACTGTGATATTCCGGGGCTGCTTGACGAACTAGTGGAGTATGTCAATACAACGGACGACCATCCTTTGATAGTGGCAGCAGTGGTGCACTATCAAATTGTCACAATTCATCCGTTTGAGGACGGCAATGGAAGAACTGCGAGGTTATTGTCGGGGTATATTATGGATGTCAATGGGTATGGATTTAACGGAATAGGTTCGTTGGAGGAATATTTTGCATACGATATTGATGAATATTACGAGTCAATTCAGATGGGGTTGCCTGCATTGTACTATTCGGGACGAGAGAATCCGCCGCATCCCGAAATTTGGATAAATTATTTTCTGAGGATGGTGAAGCTGTATTCGGGTAAGGTATGTGATTTGCAGAGAAATTCCGAAGCCGAAAATATTGAGGGAAGTATGTCATTTCTCAAAGCAAAAGAGAAGGAGTTGTTATTGCATTTAATAAAAAAGCATAAAACTGAATTTACACCGATAGAAGTCAGCAGGGAAATAGGCGTGACAAATAAGACGGTGATTAACAGACTGGCGGTTTTGGTAAAAAACGGATTTGTTATTCCAATATTGGTAAATGAGAGAATAAGGTCATATGAATTGAGTCAATTTACCAAAGCTCATGAAAAGGAAATATTGAAAGAAATCCGGCAATAGCGGGTGAATGGTGTCTCCTTGACAAAATATTCTCCAAAGCGTATCATGTTCGTAGTATTTTATGTGGAAAAGAGGATTTGAATATGCCGATAATCGATGGGCAGGAGAAACAGCCTATAGTGGCTATATGCTATGACTTTGATAAGACGCTTTCGCCCGATGATATGCAGGCGCAGGGTTTTATACAGTCAGTCGGCTACAATGTTGCGAAGTTCTGGGAGGAGACGGGAAAGCTTGCCAGAGAGAACAACATGGACAGTAATCTTGCATATATGTATAAGATGGTGCAGGAGGCGAAGGGAAATCTTGTGTTCAGCCGTGCGGCTCTTGAGGAATATGGCTCAAGGGTGAAGCTGTTTGACGGTGTCAACGGATGGTTCGAGAGGTTAAGGGAGTACGGATTGAGGCACGGCGTGAAGGTGGAGCATTATATTATCTCCTCCGGGCTTAAGGAAATGATTGAGGGAACGAGGATTGCAAGGGAAGGTGCTTTTGAGAGAATATATGCGAGCAGCTTTTATTTTGATGAGCACGGAATGGTTAAATGGCCGGCACAGGTCGTCAATTATACCAACAAGACACAGTATCTTTTCAGGATATCCAAGGGGGTTCTTGACATCAACGATGCAGGTGTGAATGATTACTACGCACCGGAGGATATCAGGATTCCTTTTAAAAATATGGTATATATCGGTGACAGCGATACGGATGTTCCATGCATGAAGCTGGTCAATTCATACGGAGGTCATTCGATTGGCGTATACAATCCGTACACCGGAGATAAAAACAAAGTATACAAAATGATACGCGAAAACCGCATAAGATATTATGCGGCAGCGGATTATACGGAAGGTTCACAGATTGACAGGCTTGTAAAGTCGATTATCGATGTTACGCAGGCAGAGAGCAGACTGGATGCGATGCACGAGGAGAGCATGAGACAGGCGGTCTTAGGAGAAGACACATGAACACAAAGATTGTAAAAATAGAAGATGGTAATGAAGATGAGGTCATACGGGAAGCGGGAGAGATATTAAAGAGCGGAGGGCTTGTGGCATTTCCTACGGAGACGGTGTACGGTCTTGGAGGAGATGCACTCAAGGAGGATGCTGCACGCAGGATATACAGTGCCAAGGGCAGACCGAGTGACAATCCGCTCATCGTGCATATAGCGGATATAGGGGCACTTGACGAACTCGCATGTGAGATACCTGACAGTGCGTACAAGCTTGCGGATGCATTCTGGCCGGGACCGCTCACGATGATTTTTAAGAAAAAGGATATTGTGCCTTACGGAACGACGGGAGGGCTCGATACGGTTGCAATCCGTATGCCAAGCCATCATGTTGCACACAGGCTTATAAAGGATTCGGGCGTGTATATTGCGGCACCGAGTGCCAATCTGTCGGGAAGACCAAGTCCCACAAGAGCTGAGCATGTCATTGAGGACATGGACGGCAGAATAGATATGATAATAGACGGCGGAGCTATTGAGATAGGAATAGAGTCAACGATTGTTGATGTTACCTGTGAGGTTCCCATGATTTTAAGACCCGGATATGTGACCGCCGATATGATAAAGGAGGTTCTTGGCGATGTGTGCTTTGATGAGACTGTCCTTGCACACTCCATGGTTAAGGGAAAGCCTAAGGCGCCGGGAATGAAGTACAGACATTATGCGCCGAAGGCGGAGCTTACGATATTTGAAGGTGAGAATGAGAAGGTTGTGTCAAAAATCAACGAGCTTGCCGTTAAATATGAATATGACGGTCTTAAGGTGGGTATTCTCTCAAGTAACGAGAACGAGCACAAATACACTCATGGTGAGGTTGTGGTTGTCGGAAGCCGTGAGAATGAGCATGAAGTGGCGGCACATCTTTTTGACGTGCTGAGGCATTTTGACCATATAGATGTTGATGTTATATTGTCTGAGGGCTTCAGCGAGGACAGCTTCGGACAGGCGGTCATGAACAGACTGATTAAAGCTGCCGGACATCATATTGAGACTGTGGAGTAAGCGGATTAATCATAATACAAGGAGTGTAGGGCTTACAGCCCGAATCGTGGATGAAAAAATATAGTAGAATCGTATTTGTGAGTATGAACAATACCTGTATGGGGCCTATGGCGGAGCTTTTGATGAAGCATATAACCGCACATAAAGATATCGAGATTATTTCACGCGGGTTGATTGTGCTTTTTCCGGAACCGGTCAATCCCAAGGCAATAGCGGTTATGAGACAAAAAGGCATAATACTTGACAACAGAACTTCAGTTGCGCTTACCGAGGAGGATATATCTGAGGATACACTTCTGCTGGCAATCGGCAACAAGGAAAAAGAGATGATTATAGAGACGTATGACCCGGATAATCTCTATACAATATCAGAGTTTGTCGGTGATGCGGGAGAGATGCCGGATCCTTATGGCAAGGAGATGGAGAGCTATATGGAATGCTGTGATGTGCTTATAAAGTGGCTTAATAAGGTTGATGAAAAGCTCACCCGGCTTGAAAACGAAGAATAGAAGAATATAATTCAGAAAGAGAGGACAAGTATATGATAGCAATAGGCTGTGACCAGGGAGGATTTGCATTAAAGAAGGACATTATGGCATATCTTGATGAGAAGGGATATGAGTATAAGGATTTCGGAAGCTACAGCGAGGCGAGCGTTGATTATCCTGAATATGCAAAGAAGGTGTGCGCTGCAATCAATGATGGGAGCTGTGATAAGGGAATTCTTATCTGCGGAACGGGAATCGGAATATCGATAGCTGCCAACAAGATTAAGGGAATACGTGCGGCACTCTGCACAGACTGCTTTATGGCGGAGGCAACAAGACTTCACAATGATGCCAATGTACTTGCACTTGGCGGAAGAGTAATCGGACCGGGACTTGCGGTCAAGATTACGGAGACATTCCTCACAACGGAATTTTCAAATGAGGAGAGGCATATACGTCGAATCAACATGCTTGAGAATTAATCAAAATACAATATATAATGGGAGGACGCTTATGGGTAAAGTAGTTATTATGGATCATCCGTTGATTCAGCACAAGATTGGTATTCTTAGAAGAAAGGAGACGGGTTCAAAGGATTTCCGTACACTTATCAGCGAGATAGCAATGCTTATGTGTTATGAGGCTACAAGAGACTTAAAGCTCAAGGATGTGGAAATTGAGACACCTATCTGCAAGACAACGGTTAAAGAACTTGCGGGAAAGAAGCTTGCCGTTGTTCCTATTTTAAGGGCAGGGCTCGGAATGGTTGACGGAATGCTCGCAATGATTCCGGCTGCAAAGGTTGGACATATAGGTCTTTACCGCAATGAGGAGACATTAGAGCCGGTTGAGTATTACTGTAAGCTTCCACAGGACTGTGCGGAGAGAGAGGTATTTGTCGTTGACCCTATGCTTGCAACAGGAGGTTCTTCGTCAGCAGCAATTGCCATGCTCAAGCAGCGTGGAATAAAGAACATTCGCTTCATGTGCATAATTGCCGCGCCGGAGGGAATTGAGAAAATGAAGAAAGATCATCCGGATGTGGATATGTACATCGGAACATGTGATGAGAAGCTCAACGAGCATGGATACATTATTCCGGGACTCGGAGATGCCGGAGACAGAATATTCGGAACAAAGTAAAAAGCAGAGCGTTATGTGCCTTGAGATTACATAGACACATAGCGCTCTATTAAATTGGTATAGCTGTGAAATTCGCCGTTGTCGATGCTGTTTAGGAGCCTGTTGGCAGAGCGGAGGGCTTCGCACATGACCGCAGTGTCAATCATGGAGCCTTCAAGGGCATCGGCAAGCTCGTCAAGGTCAACTACGGAGTAGCGGTTGTCACGGTGGACAATGACATCCGCAAGCAGATCGGTGAATATATATGTGTCATTCTCGGCAGAATAATCAGTATGGATTATATCACAGTAGTAGTGGAGAAAACGCCCAAAGGCATCATGAATCCTGGATATCTTACAGCCCTTGTCGATAAGGTAAAGTGATATGCCGCCTGCCATGTCATGCCGTGGCTTCAGTGTGTTCCAACGTGTTACGAGCATGGCATCGTCGCGGTAAAGAAGTACATCATCTTTCAGCTCAATTACTTCTGACGGAATAAATCTTTTACGGAAAATAACAGGTCTTTTCATGGCACACCTCCGTGTATGAGTACTGTTTTCAATAAATATACCAAATAATAACAGTTATTTCAACGATTTACAGAAATTTATTAAGTTCTGTGTCGATGATTTGCAATGTTTCTTAATATTTAATGGACTTTCAATAAAAAAAATAGTATAATAAATCCCAGTAAGCTTTGCAAATATGGAGGGCTGCCATGGCTAAGAAGCATAATGCGTATAAGAATATTGTTCTTATTACCCAGTTGGGCATCAATGTTATGGTTCCTACATTTTTATGCTTGTTCATTGGTATATGGATTGGGAAATTCATAGGAACGTGGGTGGTTATTCCGCTGCTTTTCCTCGGAATGGCGGCAGGGATGAGAAACTGCTATCTTATGGCGAAGAGGGCATCGGATGATTCTTCGCATACGACAACAGGGAGTGAAGATGATGACAGACACAACAAAAAAGACCATTAGCGAGGTACTTATCGGTATGGCGGTTTATCTTGCCGTAGCGTCGGTATTTGTTCTTATTTTTACCAAAGACAAGCTTAAGGGAGAGGGCGGACTTCTTCTTGGCGGACTTGCGGGAGTGCTCATGCTGTTTTCAATGAAGCACACCATATACAAGGCGATGCACATGCAGAAGGGGCATTCGGCTTTTCTGGCATTTGCTTCCGTAGGAAGGATGTTTGTTGTGGTTGTTCTGCTTGGTGCAATAGGATATTTCGGATGGCTGAACCTTATCACGACATTTGTGGGGTTCTTCGGTCTGAAGTTCGCAACCTATGCACAGCCTTTGACCGACAAGCTTATAACAAAAGCAACTAAAAAAAAGCAAGGAGGTTGATAACGTGTCAGGACAATTCCCGGGTATGATTTTGGCAGATGCCGATTTCATGATTCATGGTGTGTTTAAGTACACGCTGTTTGGGCAGGAGTTGTATATTACGACAACCCATGTGGCAATGTTCATTGTGACGGTTCTTATATTGATTGTCATGATATGCGCTCATCATACGATGAAACACGCAAAGCAGATTCCGGGTACATTCCAGAATATCATTGAGATGTATGTTCAGACCATAGACAATATGGTGGCGTCCATTATGGGTAAGAACGCAAGACGATTCGTCAATTACATCTGTGCGATATTCATGTATATACTGTTCTGCAACCTGTCAGGTCTGTTAGGCTTAAGACCGCCTACGGCAGATTACGGTGTGACATTACCATTAGGTCTTATTACCTTTGCACTTGTGCAGGGGTGTGGCATTGCCAAGAACAAGGGCAGACATTTTACGAACCTGTTTAAGCCGGTTCCGCTTCTGTTCCCTATCAATTTAATCGGTGAGTTTGCGGTTCCGCTGTCATTATCTCTACGTCTTTTTGGTAACATAATGTCAGGTACCGTCATGATGGGACTCATCTACGGATTGCTGCCGATATTCTTAAAGCTGGGACTTCCGGCTGCACTTCATGTATATTTTGATGTGTTCTCCGGCGCAATTCAGACGTATGTATTCTGTATGCTTACGATGGTTTATATCAACGATAAGATTGCAGATGAATAGGTTATTATTTAAAAAACTATACAACTTTATTTCAGGAGGAATTTAAGATGATTGATGGAAGAGCATTAGTTTTAGCATGTTCAGCAGTAGGTGCGGGTATTGCGATGATAGCAGGTGTCGGACCTGGTATAGGACAGGGTATTGCAGCAGGCCATGCGGCAGCAGCAGTAGGACGTAATCCGGGAGCTAAGTCAGATATTACATCTACCATGCTTCTTGGACAGGCTGTAGCCGAGACAACAGGTCTTTATGGATTTGCGGTTGCGATTATTCTCTTATTTGCCAACCCTCTTATCGGAAAGCTTTGATTTTAAACGAAGCTCACGAGAATAATAAGCGAAGGGAGGCAAGACCTTGGAAAGAATGTTCAACCTAGATCCCCAGCTTATCCAGGATGTAATTATTACGGCTATTAACATCTTTATTCTCTTTTTGGCAGGTTCATACCTGATGTTCAATCCGGTGAGAAATTTCCTTAACAAGCGTAAGGAAGGAATCGCGAATGACATCGATAAGGCTAAAGCCGACATGCAGGATGCAGAGGCTATGAAGGCTGAGTATGAGGCTAAGTTAAAAGAGGTGGATAAGGAAGTGGAGGCTATTCTTGCAGATGCGAGAAAGCGTGCACTTGCGAGAGAGGAACAGATTATAGAAGAGGCTAAGACTGAGGCTGCCCACATTATCGAGAGAGCTCATAACGAGGTTCTCTTAGAGAAGAAGGGCGCAGCCGACGATATGAAGAAAGAAATGATAGCTCTTGCATCGGTACTTGCCGGCAAGGTGGTATCTGCTTCAATTGACACAGATATTCAGGCGTCATTAGTTGATGAGACGCTTCGTGAAATGGGTGATGATACATGGCAAAATTAGCAGCGTCAGCATACGGACAGGCTCTATATGAGCTCGCCGTCGAGAGCGGCAGTGCTGCCGAATATCTTGACGAGGCGCAGATTGTCTTAGAGGTATTTAAGGAGAACGGTGAGTTGTTCGATTTCCTCAACAACCCTAAGATAAGTAAAACCAACAAAACAGAGGCTATGGAAAACATCTTTGATTCGCGCGTCAGAAAGGACATAACAGGACTTCTTGTTCTTGCGGTGGAGAAGGACAGACAGAATGAACTCTCCGGAATACTTGAGTATTTTATAGCAAAGACGAAGGAGTATCTTAAGATTGGTATTGTGTATGTCACAACACCTATGGAGCTTTCGGCGCAGCAGAAGGCGGATGTGGAGAAGAAGTTGTCAGATACGACGGGCTTCACTACACTTGAGATGAATTATTCCATTGACAAGAGCCTTATAGGCGGTATGGTTATCCGCATAGGAGACAGAGTTGTGGATACCAGTATTAAGACTAAGCTTTCAGAGCTGACGAAGGAGCTTAACAAGATTCAGTTAGCCTAGAGCATAGTCAAAGCAGTACCAAGATTATAAGAAGGAAGGTGCAAGAGCCTTATGAATTTAAGACCAGAAGAAATCAGCTCAGTTATTAAGGAACAGATTAAGCAGTATAAGTCTGAGCTTGAGGTGTCTGATGTCGGAACAGTAATTCAGGTTGCAGATGGTATTGCCCGTGTTCATGGACTGGCAAAAGCCATGCAGGGCGAGCTTTTGGAATTTCCGGGAGATGTATACGGCATGGTTCTCAACCTTGAGGAGGACAATGTAGGTGTAGTTCTTCTCGGTGATAACAAGAGCATCAACGAAGGCGATACCGTTAAGACAACAGGACGAGTTGTCGAGGTTCCTGTCGGTGATGTGATGCTCGGACGAGTTGTGAATGCTCTCGGACAGCCTATCGACGGAAAGGGACCGATTCAGACAGACAAATACAGAAAGATTGAGAGAGTAGCATCGGGAGTTATCGCAAGAAAGTCAGTTGACACTCCGCTCCAGACAGGTATCAAGGCTATAGATGCCATGGTTCCTATCGGAAGAGGTCAGCGTGAGCTCATCATCGGAGACCGTCAGACAGGTAAGACTGCGATTGCGATTGATACCATTATCAATCAGAAGGGACAGGGTGTGTACTGTATCTATGTTGCAATAGGACAGAAGGCATCAACTGTTGCCAATATCGTTAAGACACTTGAGGAGTACGGTGCAATGGATTATACGACAATCGTAGCATCCACAGCCAGTGAGCTTGCTCCTCTTCAGTATATAGCTCCATATGCGGGCTGTGCAATCGGTGAGGAGTGGATGGAAGCAGGCAAGGATGTACTTGTAGTATATGATGACTTGAGTAAGCATGCTGCCGCATACCGTACGCTTTCCTTACTCCTTAAGAGACCGCCAGGACGTGAGGCTTATCCGGGAGATGTATTCTACCTCCACTCAAGACTTCTTGAGAGGGCAGCGAGACTTTCGGATGAACTCGGAGGAGGTTCCCTCACGGCGCTTCCTATCATTGAGACTCAGGCAGGAGACGTTTCCGCATACATTCCGACCAATGTAATTTCCATAACCGACGGCCAGATTTATCTGGAGACGGAGATGTTTAACTCCGGTTTCCGTCCTGCAATCAATGCCGGTCTGTCGGTATCACGAGTTGGTGGTGCGGCACAGATTAAGGCTATCAAGAAGATTGCGGCGCCTATCAGAACAGAGCTTGCCCAGTACAGAGAGCTTGCGGCGTTCTCACAGTTCGGTTCGGAGCTTGATGCCGATACCAAGGAGAAGCTTGCACAGGGCGAGAGAATTAAGGAAGTATTAAAGCAGCCGCAGTATAAGCCGATGCCTGTTGAATATCAGGTTATCATTATCTACGCTGTTACAAGAAAATTCTTGATTGATATACCGACTGACGCAATCGGAAGATTCGAGACGGAGCTTTTTGCTTTTATTGACACGAAGTATCCACAGATACCACAGTCGATAAGAGAGACAAAGGTTATGTCCGAGGAGACTGAGAAAGAACTTGTTAATGCTATAAATGAGTTCAAGAAGCAGTTCCGATAAGATAGGAGGTCATCGGTATGGCATCAATGAGAGATATAAAGAGGCGTAAGGAGAGCATTCAGAGCACAGGTCAGATTACCAAGGCTATGAAGCTCGTCGCCACGGTTAAGCTCCAGAAGGCGAGAGCCAAGGCAGAAAATTCCAAGCCGTATTTTGATGCTATGTACAAAGCAGTGACCACGATGATTGCAAGGAGTGGTTCAATTAATCATAAGTACCTTAACAATTCCGGTGACGGAAAGAAGGCTGTCATTGTAATTACCTCCAACAGAGGCCTTGCAGGCGGCTACAACACGAATATAATCAAGCAGGTCATGTCCTCAGGGATAGAAAAGAAAGATATGCTTGTGTATTCAATCGGGCGTAAGGGAAAGGACTTTCTTGCAAGAAGAGGCTACGACATCAAGGCGGATTATTCTGACGTCATCAATGAGCCGATGTACAGGGATGCCATGGATATAGCTAAAGATGTGCTTGAGGCGTACACCTCAGGTGAAATCAGTGAAATCTATCTTGCCTATACCAGCTTTGTGAACACGGTGAGCCAGGTTCCGGTATTCATAAAGCTCCTTCCGGTTAACCCTGATGACATTCAGCTTCAGGACGGCGGAAAGGAAGAGTTAGAGGACGGCGCGGTGTTAGAGTACGAACCGGAGGAGCAGGAGGCACTCGACATAATTATTCCAAAGTATGTCAGCAGCCTTATCTACGGTGCACTTGTTGAGTCGGTTGCCAGCGAGAACGGTGCGCGTATGACCGCGATGGACAATGCGACAAGCAACGCCGACGAGATGATAGATGATTTGTCCCTCATGTACAATAGAGCAAGACAGGGCTCAATTACACAGGAGCTAACAGAGATTATCGCAGGAGCGAATGCGATCAGTTAAAAAAATATAGAAGGAGAGACACAATGGCCGAGAAAAACAAGGGTAAGATTACTCAGGTTATCAGTGCGGTGCTTGATATTAAGTTCCCGGACGGACATCTTCCGGAGATTCTTAATGCAATCACAATCGACCGCGGCAATGGGGAAATACTTACTGCGGAAGTGTCCCAGCATCTTGGTGATGACACCGTAAGATGTATTGCCATGGGTTCAACTGACGGTCTTGTCAGAGGAATGGAGGCTGTCGACACGGGCGCGCCTATTTCAGTTCCGGTTGGCGAGAATACACTTGGACGAATTTTCAATGTCTTAGGTGAGGCAATCGATAATAAGCCGGCACCTACGGACGTAACATATTTGCCTATTCACAGAAAGGCACCTGCATTCGAGGAGCAGTCGACACAGACAGAGATTCTCGAGACAGGTATCAAGGTTGTAGACCTTCTCTGCCCTTATCAGAAGGGTGGTAAGATTGGTCTTTTCGGTGGTGCGGGAGTTGGTAAGACGGTTCTTATTCAGGAGCTTATCCGTAATATAGCCACAGAGCATGGCGGTTATTCCGTATTCACGGGAGTTGGAGAGCGTACCAGAGAGGGTAATGACCTCTACCATGAAATGACGGAATCAGGTGTTATCAATAAGACTACCATGGTGTTCGGTCAGATGAATGAACCGCCTGGAGCGAGAATGAGAGTAGGTCTTACGGGACTTACGATGGCTGAGTACTTCCGTGATCAGGGTGGTAAGGATGTCCTTCTCTTTATCGATAACATTTTCCGTTTCACACAGGCAGGTTCAGAGGTGTCGGCACTTCTCGGACGTATGCCTTCAGCCGTAGGCTACCAGCCTACACTTCAGACGGAGATGGGTGCTCTTCAGGAGCGAATTACATCGACAAAGAATGGTTCCATTACCTCCGTACAGGCTGTATATGTGCCTGCGGATGACCTTACGGACCCGGCACCTGCCAACACATTTGCACATCTCGATGCAACTACGGTTCTTTCAAGAAGCATCGTAGAGCTCGGTATCTACCCTGCGGTAGATCCTCTCGAGTCAACATCGAGAATCCTTGATCCTCGTATCGTAGGTGAGGAGCACTACAGAGTGGCAAGAGCTGTTCAGGAGATACTCCAGAGATACAAGGAACTTCAGGATATCATTGCAATTCTTGGTATGGACGAGCTCTCAGAGGATGACAAGCTTGTCGTAGCAAGAGCCAGAAAGGTACAGAGATTCCTCTCACAGCCTTTCTTCGTTGCAGGACAGTTCACGGGTCTTGAAGGAAGATATGTTCCTGTTGCTGATACAATTCAGGGCTTTAAGGAGATTCTTGAAGGAAAGTATGACGATATTCCTGAGAGTTACTTCTTGAACTGTGGAGGTATCGAGGACGTGCTTGCCAAGGTTAACAAGTAACCTGACGGGAGTTGATTAGATGGCTGACAAATTATTTGAACTTAAAATAATAACACCTGACAGAACTTTTTTCGTCGGTGACAGTACTATGGTTGAGCTCAACACCACGGAGGGTCAGGTCGGAATATATGCCGACCATGCTCCGACAGCCATGATACTTTCACCCGGCGTGGCACATATCCATGATGCAGAAGGGAATGTCAAGGCGGCGGCTCTTCACTCGGGTTTCATAGAAATCGGTAAGAAGAGCGTCATGGTGCTCGCTGAGATTGCCGAGTGGCCGGATGAGATTGACATCAATCGTGCCAACGAGGCTCGAATCCGAGCCGAGCGCAGACTCTCATCCCACGAGGGAGAGATTGATGTGGCAAGAGCTGAGTACGCACTCAAGAGAGCGCTTGCAAGAATAGAGCTTAAAGGCTAAATAAAATAACCACCGCTTGTACGATTACGGACAAGTGGTGGTTATTTTGCCATTTAAAAATTTTATTTTATGACTTATTATGAGAATAAATGATAAGAGGATATGATATAAAATGGTTGGCAGAAGTGAAAGTTGTTATGAGAATATAGGTGGTCTTATTCGTAAAGAACGAATTAAACAGGGAATAGAACTTGATATGTTGAGTAAAGGACTTATGACAAAGGGAAACTTATGCCGTATTGAGAATGGAAAACGTGAAGCAGATACTTCAATTATTAAACGTCTTACTGACCGATTGGGAATGGGCTTTGAGGATGAGGGTACATATATGTTTTACGATGATTATGAGGAATGGAAGACAAAATGGAAAATAATTTATGCTATTGAATGCAAAAATATGTGTGAGGCAGAAAGGCTTCTTGATATTTACAAAGAAGTATATTCCCAAAATGCCGTGAGAAAACAGTTTGAAAAAATGATGCGAATACAATGCAAAACAGCATGTATCGAAAATAAAAATATAGCTGACATTACGGACATATTGCAGATGTATAAAGAAGCTTTAGAACTTACAATACCTGTTATGTCTATGAAAAATTTGGATGAGATGTATTTGTCAATAGAAGAATTGAATATTGTGTTAGAATGTCGATATTGCAGTATGCAAATTACGGATGTGAAAAATAATAAAGAAATTGAATATATAAATTTACTGGAGGAGGTTTTAAAATATTTAGATAAATCAAGATTGAGCATATCTGCTAAGGCTAAGCTATATCCTAAGACGGTTGTATACATGTATAGATATATAATAAAGGATAACAAAGAGATAGATGTAAAGAATGTAAGTACAAAACTTATTGATAAAATGTATGAATTTTGCGAAAAAGCACTTGGTATGTTGTTAGAAGCAGGTATGCGTTATTATCTTACGGAAATATTAGAAATCAGAACTATTTTAATTGAAGCCGGATACGGAGGTAAGGATAGGGACGATTTGCTCAGACAGACGAAAGAGTGGCAGAATGCGATTAGGGCATTGTGTATAGAATATGGAATTTCGCAATACACAGAAGACAGTTGTTATTTTTACAAAGAAAATTCAGTATATAATATAGGCAAAGTGGTAAATACAAGGCGAACTATGTTGGGAATGACAATGAAACAACTATATAGTGGTATTTGTTCAGAGAAAACTCTGAGAAATCTTGAACATAACAGAGCAAGCACACATATAGATATTGCAGAAGAACTTCTTACAAAGTTAGGGCTCCCGTCAGGCTATCAAAGAATGGGAATTATAACCGGAAGAAGAAAATCAATAGAGCTCTATACAAAATGGAAGCAAAAATGTCGCGAGTTTAAGTATGTTGAATGTCGTGAAATTATGTGTGAACTCGAGAAGCAGTTGCCTTCCAACATGGTGAACAGGCAGTTTATAGAATGGGGTAAGGCACTTACATCTTATGAATTGGGAGAATTGAATTATAAAACATTTATAGAAATAATGTGTAAGGCACTCAATAATACTATGAATGTTGATAAGGTATTAAATGCAGATAGTATTTATATTTCAAATAATGAAAAAAAAATAATATATCAGATTGCGGCTAAATACAAATATAATGGCGATGAAAAAATGGCTTATAAATATATGAAACTAATTTGCAAACAGCTTATTAAATATAGCGATATAGAGATAATGGAAAATATAAGAGACTGTGAAATATATATGACTTTTTTTGCCAGTATACTTGGAAGTATTGGTGATTACAATAATTCTGAGGCTGTATCCAAAACAGTGATTAGAGGACAATTAGAATATGGAAGAATTGGAGAAATTCATTGTAATTTATCAAGTATTGCGTGGAATAAATATAAGATAGACCAAGATAAAAAAGCATACAATGATAGGTTGTATCAATGTATGCTTTGGAGTCAGATGTGTAAAGATACTTTTTTTGAAGATAGATATAGAATGAGAATGTCTTAACGTCCGACGTTATACATGGTTTCATCTTCGCATGCGTGCATGACGGCAATATGATTATTGGAATTTTCTTTCTTATTGACAAATGAAAGCATTCCTGATGAAACGATGACAGCAAATAGTAATACAATGACAGACTTCTTCATAGGGAAAAACTCCTTTTTTATTTATATTTTAATCTGTCTTTATTGGATTGTGACCTACCCAAAGTTGGAAACTTCTATAATTGCCAACTTTGGGTAGGTCACAATCCTGATAAAATAAAGTATGATTTAATTAATTTCTAACGTGCGTGGAAATAAAATAAAAATGTAAATACGAAAGGAGCATACAATGAAAAAAGTAATAAACAAAGTAATTTTAAATTTATGTTTAATGGTAGTTTTTTGTGTTTCTTTTATTATTGGTACATCTACGGTTAAGGCGGCAAATAAAAGGGTAGTTGGAATATATAGAGGCGACTTTGTTAAAGGAATTGCATATACCGGAACCATGACATTGGCATCTAACGGATACACATCGGAAATGTATGAAGATATTTCATTACAAAGTTTTTTGTATGAATTGATGAGAAGTGATGTTATTTTTATACATACTCATGGAGCTCCGGGATTATTTACATTTACATCTTCAAGTAGAATTACAGGGAATGAAATATTGTCAAAAACTGTAGATGCTAAAGTAAAATTATTTTATTTATCAGCATGTCAGTCTGGCAAAAAGAGTACTACAAATGGAAATGTCGGAACTGCATTGTTGGAAAAAGGTGTTACATCAGTTGTTGCTTTTCAAGAAAATATATTGGCAGGTTCCGACACTGATGGAATTCATAGGTTCAATTCATTGGTTGTATACAGATTAACTAAAGGAGATATTTTGCAAACAGCATTATCTACAGCATTGTCGCAGCTTTTTGCTGAAAGTGGAGGGTATTATGGGGCTGATTCATATATTATATATGGTGATTCTTCACTGATATTATAAAAAGGAGATGGATGAATTATGAAGAAAAAAATAATATTTATCGCTATGGCTGTATGCGTTGTGGGATTTATTTCGGGCGCGGTATATGTGAGGACAGCGCAGCCCGTAAGTGCTGACGGACGGCTTACGAATAGGGCTTATATTGAGAAGGTTGAAGGTGAAGTTGTATGGTCTGAAGCTCAAAATGCAAAGGTTTGGGATGACGGACGGTATGAGTATACGGTTTTTGACGGTGATTCAGAGGGCGTAATGTATGTGGAACGCATTGCAGATACGGAAAGTATGGACGCGGAATACGTTTATACTGTGGAAGATGAGAAAAAGATAATAGATGCAATGCTTGAAGTTAGAGGTGAGATGGTAAAGGATGTATCACTGGACAATTTTAATTCATATAAAGAAATATATGATGGGTATCCGACAGGAACGGTTATAGCATTTACATACGATGACAATGGCAAATTATATTTTATAGGCGCCCGACAGGGTGATACTTATGATGTGTCAGGTGTTATGGTGGCAGATAATACGCTGTATGATACGGCAGTTGAGGCTGTCATGGAAAAGTATGGGGATGCTAATGTCGTAATTAACACAAAGGCTGATGAGGCAGTTTACAAGATAATAAATGTTCCAAAAGAAGGTTTGTGTTATGAGTACGAGATAGAAGCTCAGTATAAAATTACAGATGAGGATACAATAGATGCAGTGTTCTATCCGAGAATAAATATAAATAATAATACATGTGTTGAGGTATTATCGACTCTGGGATATTAAAATTTAAAATTAATCGGATTGTATAAACTCCGCAATTTGGCATCATACTCTGATAAAAGAATCAGGAGGGATGTAGTGTGAAAAATAAGCTTGATAGCTTATTTTTCGCACATGCTATTTGTGCCGCAGGCGTCACAAAGCAGCCTTTATCGTGGTCAAAATTTGAGATTTTGCCCACGATTCCTCCGGCAAAAAGCATTGCCTGCGGAATGGAGATGTCAGATGAAGAAAATGTTATATGCGGCAATTGTGTTGTGGATTGCCATTGCGGGGATATATCTGTCCGGTAGAGCAACGAGCCGCGCGGTGTCAATCAGCGCGGCTTTTACTGATTGTGTGAGTGACGGGGAATGGTGCGGGCTCAACACCTGCATCGAAGGCTACGGCAGGTTCGGTGTGTGTTACCTGACCGCACAGGAGAAAGAGAATCTGGTAAAAAATATAGCGGGAGCGCTCGGAATTACATCGCCCTGCGTGATAAGCACGGAATATTCAAGCCGCGGTGTCAAGGATGGAACGGCGGAGGGGAATGCAGTCGATATAATGACGACGGTGTTAAAAAAGGAGAGCATCAACGGAGTGGTGCTTGTCAAGGCTATAACTGAGGAGAGGACGAATGAGAGCGGGAACTACACGGCGACGCAGTATGTCTATGTGAAGATAAATGCTTACAACAATATCGAGTGCGCCGCGGACTACCGAGAGCTCGTGGAGGGGACATTCGATGCAATGGGGATAGAGGGAAATGTCAACATGAACCTCGAAGGCTCAATCGCGGGTGCGCTCAACAGCAATGAGAAGAATGAGCTCGCCGACAATATTTTAAAAAGACTTGATGCGCAGATTGTGGCTGAGAACAGGGACAGCGATATTTTTACGATTTACGCTTATTCTAAGGGAGTGGGCTCATATATAACAATCGGGGACAGCAAAATCAACATGAATATAGCCATAGGGTATGACGAGGAGCAGAACAGAACGGAGGTGTATTTGTCGTCGCCTGTGAACAGCCTTGATTATTAAATCACAACTGCCCGCAAATTCACAAAATATTTATACTAATTTGGAACCATTTGTGATAAGATTATACGGTATAATTCGTTATGGATTGGCAATTATTATGTTTTACGTGGAAGGAAAATTGCATTGAAGAATTTTAAATATAAGGTACTTATCTCAATTTTGGTTTTTATTCTTGTTGCGGTGGTGACAATCGTGCTCACGAGAGTGACGGAGGAGGAACGCTCGGGGAAGACAGTCATGACCGAAGCGGCACTTCCGATAGTATATATGGTGAGTGAGAGCGGAACAAGCTTCAATCCGCTGCATGGGTATGTGACAAATGTTGATGAGAGCATGCTTCATGAGTGCATCACGCCGCTTCCGGAGGGGAGAAAGCTCACGATTGGCATAGGCACCTACGGTCAGAAGATAACGGGAATTTCCTATGAGATAAGGAGCCTTGACGGCGAGGAGTATCTGGAGAACACGACTGTCACGGACTATAATATAATAACCAGTGGCACGGCAACGCAGGGCGACAATGTCACGGGACAGATGGGCGAGCGCATTGAGGCGGTTCTAAATATCAAGAATCTTCTCAAGGATGACACCGAGTATATGATGAAGATTAATGTGAGCACGGATAAGCAGGCTGCTTCGTATTATACGAGAATTATTCTCGGTGACGGACTGTCGCTCGATGAGAAGCTTAACTATGTGCTGCATTTTTCCGAGGTGACCTACGATGACGAGGCGATAAAGGAGATTATTCCCAAGTTAGAGACCAACTCGTCGGGTGACAACACTAATTTAGGGCATGTGAATATACATTCTAAGCTCTCACAGGTAGGATGGGGAAGCCTGTCGCCGGAATACTATGGCGATGTGTGGCCGACGGTTGTTGAGATACAGGGAAACACGGCAGATATACGTCTTGATTATCAGGTGAGCACGCAGGCAGCAAGAGGAATCGACATATATGATGTGACTGAGTTTTTCAGGATAAGACGTGCCGATGCCGAGACTACATACGTTTTAGGATATGACCGATATGTCGACCAGGTTTTTGACGGACTCGATGACCTCAATGATTCGGGAAGAATATATCTCGGAATCACGTCAGGACTTTATGATGAGCAGCTCATGAGTGACACTACGGGAAGAGTTACATGCTTCGTAAGAAGAGGTGAGCTATGGAGCTACAATGCCAAGAGCAATCAGTTTGTGCAGATATTCACATTTGCAGATGATGACTCTCAGTACGATTCCGTAAGGGAAGCATACGGTCAGCATGGAATAAAGGTTCTGTCGGTGAACTCGGACGGGTCCGTGAGCTTTGTCGTGTACGGTTATATGAACCGCGGCAGCCACGAAGGCCGGATGGGAATATCCGTGTGTCAATATGATGCGGAAAAAAACAGCGTTGATGAGATACTCTATGTGCCGAGAAATGACATATATGAGGTTATTGAGAAGGATGTCGAGACCTTGGCGTATTTAAACGGCGACGGCAGATTTTTCATGTATCAGGGTGGCAGCATTTATTCCATATATTATGACACGAAGGAGTATATGGTTGTGTCATCACAGGTTATAGAGGATTCGTGCTTTTTTTCCGAAAAGTATTCAATGTTTGTATACCAGGAGGGAACAGACGCATACAAGTGCGATGCGGTTGATATTATATACCTTGACACGGGTGAGACTGACATGATAGAGGCGGAAGCATCGGAGTACATTAAGACGTTAGGACTTATTGACGGAAATATTATATACGGAAGGATAGATAAGAGTGATGTCACGTTAAATGAAGAAGGTGAGTCGATATACCCTATGTACAGGCTTGAGATTGCTGATGGCTCTCTCAATGTGATTAAGGATTATGAAAAAAACAATCTCAGGGTTATGGGTATTGAGACGGACAGCAATAAGATCGTCATAAAAAGATGTCTGCTTCAGGAGGACGGAAGCCTTGAGGAGACCGGCGATGACCAGCTTATGAGCACAACCGTCACTTCAGATGACACACTCACGACAAAGCAGGTTGCAACCCAGGTAAGACAAAAGGAGTTGTATATAATGCTCACGGTTGCCGTTCCTTCGGCGGATGCTGCCAAGGTTGTGTATCCTAAGAGCGTAAGCTTCAACGGTGAGGCCGAAATGTATATGAGTGAGGTCGTTCAGATTAATGAGTACTACCGTGTATACGGAATGGGTGAACTCATGCTGACGACAAAAAATCTTGGTGAAGCAATAGTGAGAGCAGATGAGCTTGCAGGTGTGGTTGTATCAACGGATGGTGCAATAGTATGGAACAGATACAAAAAAAACACGGCGACGGTTGCACTTAATGAGAATTATCGTCTGAGTGCCGGAGTAAGGATATCGGGAGCCGGTCTTGATGAGGCATTGTATTATATTGATGCGGGAAAGGTACTAAAAGCCAAGGTTGGCGATGAATATGCGGTTATATATGCTTACGATAAGAACAATGTATCGTACATGACAGGGAGCGGAAGCATCATGAATACCAGAGCGGAAATGGAAGCAGCAATTCAGGAATCGGGCAGGGTTATATATGTGTGTGATGTGGAGTAACAACACTTGACCATATTGAAATAATATTGTAAGATGAAGAATGACAGATTTTGAGACTGATATACATGAAGTCGGTACAATGTAAGATTAAGCAGCCGCAGAGTGGCAGCGTGGAGGATTATTATGGAATTGACGAACATCAGAGATTTATTCAGAGACAAGGAAAAATATCTTGGAAATAAGGTGACTGTCGGCGGCTGGGTAAGAAGCGTGCGTGACTCTAAGACCTTTGGATTTATAGTAGTTAATGACGGAACATTTTTTGAACCGCTTCAGGTGGTTTATCATGATACGATGGAGAATTTTGCCAGGATAAGCAAGCTCAATGTAGGGGCCGCTATAATCGTGACAGGTACACTTGTTGCAACACCTGACGCTAAGCAGCCTTTTGAGATTCAGGCTGACTCAATAGAGGTTGAGGGCGAGAGCACACCTGATTATCCTCTTCAGAAGAAGAGACATTCGATGGAATATCTTAGAACAATAACCCACTTAAGACCAAGAACCAACACGTTCCAGGCTGTTTTCAGAGTGCGTTCACTTATAGCTTATGCTATTCATCAGTTTTTCCAGGAGAGAAATTTCGTGTATGTTCATACACCGCTTATAACAGGAAGTGACTGCGAGGGTGCAGGTGAGATGTTTCAGGTAACAACAATGGACCTCAACAATGTTCCTAAGACAGAGGATGGCAAGGTGGATTATTCCAAGGACTTTTTCGGAAAGCCGACTAACCTTACCGTAAGTGGTCAGCTTAACGGTGAGACTTATGCCATGGCATTTAAGAACATTTATACATTCGGACCTACATTCCGTGCCGAGAATTCCAATACCACAAGACATGCCGCTGAGTTCTGGATGATTGAGCCGGAGATGGCATTTGCCGACCTCAAGGACGATATGATTCTTGCTGAGAATATGATTAAGTACGTTATAAGATATGTACTTGAGAATGCGCCTGAGGAGATGAACTTTTTTAACAGCTTTGTTGACAAGGGACTTCTTGAGAGGCTTAATCATGTGCTCAATTCAGAGTTCGGTCATGTGACATACACAGAGGCTGTTGAGATTCTCGAAAAGCACAATGACAAGTTCGAGTACAAGGTATCGTGGGGCTGTGATTTGCAGACAGAGCATGAGCGTTTCCTCACAGAGGAGATTTATAAGAGACCGCTCTTTGTGACAGATTATCCGAAGGAGATTAAGGCATTCTACATGAAGCTCAATGACGACGGAAAGACGGTTGCCGCTATGGACTGCTTAGTTCCGGGCATCGGTGAGATTATCGGAGGAAGCCAGAGAGAGGATGATTACGATAAGCTTGTTGCCAGAATGGATGAGCTCGGTCTTAAGAAGGAGGACTACCAGTTCTACCTTGACTTAAGAAAGTACGGTTCTGCAAGGCATGCGGGCTTCGGTCTCGGCTTTGAGCGCTGCGTAATGTATCTCACAGGTATGGGCAATATCCGTGATGTTGTTCCGTTCCCAAGAACAGTTGGCAACTGCGACCTGTAATACAATGTCATCGACATACATGAGCAAGCAGGAAGGCGGTCCGAATTGCGTATGAAGAAGAGTCTCAAGATTTTTCTAATTACATCCATTATATTAATATCAATAATAGGGCTGGGGCTTATTGCCGTCAGCCCTTATTTGTCATCTGTTGCAGAATATAAGCATAATGCGGAGCAGATAGCTGCATCAAGCAAAACATCAGATTTCCGCAGCACAGAGACGAGCGTTATCTATGATGTGTACGGAAACGAGATTACAACGATAAGTGGAGCAAAAGAGCTGTACTATTTAGAGTCTGATAAGATACCTGACATGGTAAAGAGTGCATTCGTGCTTATCGAGGACAGAAAGTTTTACAGGCATAGCGGAATAGATATTGCAGCGGTTGCAAGAGCAGGAATAGCCAATTTTAAGGCAAAGAGCAAGGTACAGGGGGCAAGTACGATAACCCAGCAGGTGGCGAGAAATGTATATCTTACTCAGGACGTAACATGGGAGAGAAAGATTACGGAGATGTTCCTTGCGATGGAGCTGGAAAAAAAGTACAGCAAGGAACAGATACTTGAGTTTTACATAAACAACATATATTTTGCAAACGGATTGTACGGTATAGAAGCGGCTGCACAGGGCTATTTTGATGCACATGTGAGTGAACTCACAATCTCAGAGCTTGCTTTCCTGGTGGGAATACCGAACAATCCTTCAAAGTATGACCCGTTTACCAATTTTGATAAGGCTGTTGAGCGAAGAAATCATATACTTGCGGTGCTGCATGACTACGGGAGCATAAGCGACAATGAATATGAGGATGCACTTGCGGAGGAGATTGTGCTCAGTCCAGGAGGGGAGGAAAAGCATGATTCGGTGGAGACATTTGTGTATTATTGCGCCACACGTTCGCTCATGAAGGCAGCAGGCTTTACATTCCGCGACGAATTTATAGACGATGAGGATGAGGCGGCTTACAGTGAGCTGTACGACGATTACTATTCAAGATTTCAGCTCTCCCTTTTTACGGGCGGGTATCGGATATACACGGCGATAGATATGGAAAAACAGGAGCTTCTTATGTCATCGGTGGATGATGCACTTGCATGGAGCACGGAGAAGAACGATGAGGGCGTGTATAAGCTCCAGGCGTCGGCGGTGTGCATCGACAATGCCACGGGCTACGTCATAGCCATTGCCGGAGGGAGAAATCAGGGCTTGCCGGGATATACACTTAACCGTGCATATCAGAGCTTCAGGCAGCCGGGAAGTGCAATCAAACCGCTTGTTGTGTATGCACCGTATCTGGGAATGGGACATAATCCCGATGAATTGATTGATGATTCATCTATTGAGGGAGGCCCTGAGAACTTTGAAGGAAGATATCCGGGAGAGGTTACGCTCACAGAGGCGCTTGCATGGTCGTCAAATGTGGCTGCATGGAAGCTCTTCGAACAGTTGACACCTGAGTATGGAATGTCATTTGTGAAGAAAATGCATTTCAGAAAGATAGGTGAGGATGAACACTATATGGCAGCTTGTCTTGGCGGCTGGAGTTACGGAACCAGTTCACTTGAGATGGCGTCAGCGTATGCAGCACTGGCAAATGACGGAATATACCGTGAACCTACGGCGGTAATGAGGATAACTGACTCAAAAGGAAGGCTGATTGTGGATAACGGCGGAAGCGATACGGCAGTCTATGATAAAAATGCTGCGCGGATGGTCAGCAAAATGCTGCAGTACGGGGTTGAACAGGGAATCGCAACAGGAGCCCGGCTTGACGATGCGATAGTGGCAGTAAAAACAGGAACCACAACGGACAATAAGGACGGTTGGACTGTAGGGTATTCGGCGTACTACACGACCGCTGTATGGGTTGGTTGTGACATCCCAAGGAAAATGCCTGACCTTACGGGCGGAACGTATCCTATGACTATATGGAAGAACTATATGCATGCGGTTCATGAAGGACTGGAGCTTGCACAGTTCCCGGACTATACGGCTTATGATGAAAAGAAAAACTCGGTTGATATAAATAACGATGACATTAGGGAAGACAATGGCGAGAGCACGGAGGAGACGACGCTAAGCATTGAGGAGGTTATTGAATCGCTGGGTGACAAGAGCTATGAGGGCGGTGAAGGCGGCGACACGAACGGCGCGACCGCAGGAGGTGACACAAATGCAGGCGGAGGAGCCAAGGGCGACGCAAGCAGCACAACGCAGGGAGGAGATGCGAACAGCACCATCCGAGGAGGTGACACGAACGCAGGCGTAGGAGCCAAGGGTGACGCAAGCAGCACAACACAGGGAGGAGATGCGAACAGCACCATTCGAGGAGGCGACACGAATGCGGGCGGCGGAGCGAGGGGCGATGCCAACAGCACAACTCAGGGGGGAGATATGAACAGCACGACACAGGGCGGAGATGTAAATGCAGGTGGCGTGAGCGGCGACTCGGACGCAAGCGGGAATTTGAGGGGAGATAAGAATGTGGGGGAGTAGCGGGTTAGGGCATATAAAAGCCATGGCACCAAGCATATTGCGTTGGTGCCATGGCTTTTATTTTGACTTTTTAGGATATTACTTACTTCTGTACTCCTTAAGAAGCTTCTGGATTCTGTCCACAGGATCGAGAAGCTTGCTGATTGATGCATCATGGTTGAGTGTATCGATGATGAGTGCGATATACTTACTCATGTCTACACTGATATAGTATGGCTTTGAGAGAAGCTCAGGTGTCTGGTAGATAACGTTCGTTGTGAGAACCTTGTCTATAAGACCTGCCTCATAAGCCTCATCAAATTTCTCAAGACCGTTGGTGAAAAGACCGAATGTACTTGCAAGGAATACTCTCTTAGCCTTGCGTGCCTTGAGCTCTTTTGCCACATCAAGCATGCTCTCTCCTGATGAAATCATATCGTCAATGATGAAAACGTCCTTGCCTTCAACCGAACTTCCAAGGAATTCGTGAGCTACAATCGGGTTACGACCGTTTACAATCTTAGAATAATCCCTTCTCTTATAGAACATTCCGACATCAAGACCGAGCACGTTTCCAAAGTATACGGCTCTGTGTGTACCACCCTCATCAGGGCTTATCATCATCATATGGTCACTGTCAATTACGAGGTCAGGAACATTTCTTGTGAGATATTTGATGAACTGATATGCAGGCTGGACAGTCTCGAATCCCTTGAGAGGAATTGCGTTCTGGACACGAGGATCATGAGCATCAAATGTGATAATGTTGTCAACACCCATATCTGTGAGCTCCTGAAGAGCAAGAGCACAGTCTAAGGACTCACGACCGCTTCTCTTGTGCTGTCTGCTCTCATATAAGAATGGCATGATTACGGTGATTCTCCTTGCCTTTCCTCCGACGGCAGCGATGATTCTCTTAAGGTCCTGATAATGGTCATCAGGTGACATATGGTTCTCCTTACCGCACAGAGAGTAGGTGAGGCTGTAGTTACATACATCGACTAAGAGGTATAAATCATATCCGCGCACGGATTCGTTAATGATTCCCTTAGCCTCTCCTGAACCGAAGCGGGGTACGCTGGCACTGAGGATGTAATGGTCTCTCTGGTAACCGGCAAATGCGATAGTGGATTTGTGCTCGCTTTCTCTTTCGTTTCTCCACTGAACAAGGTAGTCATTTACCTTCTGACTGAGCTGCTCGCAGCCCTTAAGGGGAATGATTCCAAGTGCTCCCACCGGGATGGTTTCAAGGTCGCGTTCTTCCTGAAGCATGATAGTTTCCTCCGTAGATGTGTGATAATTGTTATAGTTTCTTCATACGAATATCGTCACCAAAAATTTTATAGATTCCGTATGACATGGTGAGTCTTGAAAAAATACGTTCGGAGTATGTGTTCATAAGCTCCTCAAGGCTCAGATTCGTTGATATTATTGTTGACAGACCTGCAAGAATTCTTTCATTGATACAATAAAATAATCTGGAATTTGTGAAGCTGTTGGTGAGCTCGGTTCCGAGGTCGTCTATAATAAGCAGCTCACAGTCAAGAATCTGGGAAAATGCATCCCGATAGTCGGCTTCGCTGTTATTATCAAAAGTATATTTTGAAAAAAGATCAAATAAATCTATGGCGGACAGGTACAGCACCGAGTGCCCCCTGCCCAAAAGTTCACTTGCAATGCAGTGGGTTAAGAATGTCTTTCCGACGCCCGTATCGCCGTAGAAGAGAAGATTCTGCCCGGATGGGAAATCGCTTATAAATGCATTGACATCTTTTGTGACATTAATAATATTTTCAAGGGCGGATATTCCGCTGACCGGGTCAACATAATCCTCCGAATACCAATCATAATTGAAGTTAGAGAAATTTTCAAGTAGAAGAATTTTCTTTATGTTGGACTGGTTGTACAGAAGGTCTATTGCAGCCTGCTTAAAGCAGCTGCATTTTTTTCCGTCAATAAATCCCGTGTCTTTGCAGGCAGGACATTCATAGTGAAGGTTGAGATAATCCTCAGGGTATCCGGCGGCAGCGAGAAGAAGCTGCTTTTCTTCGTTGATGGAGGCAAGCTTGTCCGCAAGTCTTGCACGCTTGGTCATGTCACCCATAACGGCAGCTCTTGCTGCCTCGGCGGAGACCGCGGCACTCTCTTTCCGCAAGGCGTCATATTCGGGAAGACGCGCGTTAATCTCCTCGCAGCGCGAGTTCTGCACGGCACGGGCATGACTCTGCTTTGCATCATACATTCTCATAATTGCGTCATACTGTGAATTGTTAAGCTTCATAATTATTAATCCTTAATCAGTCTTTCTTGGTGATAAGCTGCTTTTCAAGTGCATCAAAGTCGTACTTGCGCTGTGTAAAGTTATTAAAACGATTGCTGCTTTTGGTATTGCGGGTGTTAGAGGCAGTCTGTTTATCACTGCCCTGTGTATAAGCATCCTTTTTGGAGGCTGAGCGTGCGGCGTCGGCAGATTCTATATCCGATATTGTATGTACGTTCTTCTTTCTCCAATTGGATAAAATGGTGTCCGTGTACTCAAAGCTTGGCTTGTGAAGTGCCTGGATTGTGCGGTTGCAGGCTTCAATGACTATGTCGGACTCAAAACCATATTCGTCATACCAGCGTGTTATGTAATCAAGCTCAGGTTTACCCGGCATGCGGTCATTGATTCCGAATGCCTTCATTACGGAAAATATTTTCTTGCTGTGAATTTCATGCTGGAGCTTGGCTTGCTCAGCAGTCACCAGACCTTCCTCATGCCAGCTTATCGCGACTCTCTCAAGATAGCGGAAGCTTCTCTTTTCAAGGGAGACACAATATTCAAAAAGGTATTCGAGAAGTTCATCCGAAAAATTGAGGTCACTGTGTATATATATTATTGTACTGATTTCTGAATTGGTAAGAGTTTTTCCGAACAGCTTTTCCGCAACAAAAATAAGCTGGTGCAGGTTATCGTCCTCGTCGCACATGCGCTTGATGGCGGCAGGGGAATAGTTGTATTTGCCCGGAAGAGTCTCATCAGCGGCATGTATTGAAGTCTGTTCGCCAATGGCATTAACTCCCTCAGCGGAAGCGGCAGTCTCCGAATAGTCGTCGTGTCTGGCACTTATCGGCAGCAGGGTTATGCTTGACGGAACATCACCGTCGTAACCTACGGAGAGAAGCCCTGCTTTCTCCCAGTACTTAATGGCACGGATTATATCTCCCTCCGTGTGGTTAAGAAGGTCGGCAATATCAGTAAGCGTGGAAGTGCGTCCCGATGGATTGGCATACATTCTCAGGAGACACAAATATACCTTGACAAATTCTCCGTTGGCGGAAGGCATATATCTGTCCAGAAAAATATTGGGAATTGTTGTCTCGTTGGGTGTGTATGTTGAAGTTAATGTAATAGATGCCATGTTATACTCTCGTTTCTTATTGCGTTCTTAATAATCAACTAGAGTATAACATAGCTTTTGAGGTTTGAGAATATGTTTTGGCTCACAAAATAAAGTTGTGAAATCTGTGGACAGAGCCTTGTGGATAATGTGGATAAAATGTGGACAAGCCATAAAAACAGCGCATTTTAAGGGGCTGTCACTGTGGATAACTCTGGGGAAAGTAAATCTTCGCCCACTTCGAGGATATTACCCGCACCCATTGTTATGACGACATCGCCCTCCTTGCAGTTATCTTTTATGAAGCTCTCAATCTCAGGAAAGCTCTCAAAATACTCGCACGGAGTGCCCTCCTTTGCAATGAGCCTCTGTATGTCAGCCGAGCTGACGCCGTATATGTCCGCCTCTCTCGCGGAATAAATCTTTGCGAGAACCACATGATCGGCGAGCGAAAGAGCCTTGGCAAACTCAGGAAGAAACGCTTTGGTGCGGGTGTAGGTGTGCGGCTGGAACACGCACCAGAGCTTCTTGTGAGGGTAGTGGCGTGCAGCCTTCAGGGTTGCCGTTATCTCCGCAGGATGATGAGCGTAGTCGTCGATGATTGTGAAGCCGCTGCATACGCCCTTTACCTGAAAACGTCTGTCGACACCGCTGTAGCCGGCAATTCCCCTTACGGCAGTATCAAGGTCTATTCCGAGAGTTACGGCTGCCGCTATGGCAGCGAGACTGTTGAGAATGTTGTGTTCGCCCGGAACCTTAAGAGCAACCTTGCAACGGGCTTCATTGTTGTATAAAAGTGTGTAACAGTAATCTCCTTTGTCATCAATGTGAAAGTCTTTTGCGGAATAATTGCTGTTTTCAGGATTAAGTCCGAAGGTTATTACGCTGCATTTGCTGTCTTTGTAAAAATATTGATAATTTTCAATACTGCTGTTGATTATCAGGAATCCGTCGTCAGGCAGCAGCTCGGTATATTTTTTAAATGATGCGCGGATGTCGTCTAAGTCCTTAAAAAAGTCGAGATGATCCTCCTCAACATTGAGTATTATATCCATTGTCGGGTGAAATGAGAGAAAGCTGTTGGTGTACTCGCATGCTTCGGTGAGAAACATGTCTGAGTGTCCGATTCTCATGTTTCCGCCGATGGAAGGAAGCATTCCGCCCACGGATATTGTAGGATCCGTGTCGGCGAGCATTAAAATCTCACTGAGCATGGATGTGGTTGTTGTCTTGCCGTGAGTTCCGGAGACACCTATTGCGGTGCGGTAGTTGGTCATGACCTGGCCAAGGAGCTCAGCGCGTGTGAGCATGGGAATGCCAAGCTTTATGCAGCGGTCATACTCCGGATTGTCAGGGTGAATTGCGGCGGTGTATACAGCAGCATCGATTGTACTGTCGATGTTATCAGCACTCTGCCCGATAAAGATTCTGCAGCCGGCTGCTGCAAGCTGTCTTGTGAGCACAGACTCCTTATTGTCAGAACCGGATACGGTAAAATTCTTTGAAATAAGCAGTTCGGCAAGACCGCTCATGCTGATTCCTCCGATTCCGATAAAATGTATATGAACAGGTTTATTAAAATCTATGAGATACATTATGTGTGTCCTCCCTACAGTATTTTATTATGAATATATCCAACATATACCTAATATAATATATCACCAATCATGAAAATTCCAGTACCGTTTAAAGATAAATATCATAACAAAAAACTAATTAGTATACAATTATCAGAAAAAGAGATATTTTTTTAACAAAATATTCAAAAATTTCTTCACTTATTTAGTACTGTATGATATAATCATCTTACAAAACCATAACGTGATGATTGGCTTTAGTAAATTGACAAGAGGTGGTAGCATGATTAAAAAAGAGATGATTGCTATGTTGCTGGCAGGTGGTCAGGGAAGCCGTCTTGGTGTTCTGACATCTAATATTGCGAAGCCGGCAGTGGCATTCGGCGGTAAGTACAGAATAATTGATTTCCCGCTGAGCAACTGTATTAATTCAGGCATTGATACCGTAGGTGTTCTTACGCAGTATCAGCCATTACGACTTAACACTCATATCGGAATAGGTATTCCGTGGGATCTTGACCGTAACCGCGGCGGTGTGACGGTACTCCCTCCTTATGAGAAGAGTACAAGCAGTGAGTGGTACACAGGTACGGCGAACGCAATTTACCAGAATCTTGAATATATGGAATTATACAATCCGGATTATGTTCTCATTCTTTCAGGTGACCATATATACAAGATGGATTATGAGCTTATGCTTGATTATCACAAGGCTAACAACGCGGATGTGACAATTGCCGCAATGCCTGTTCCTATGGAGGAGGCAAGCAGATTCGGTATCCTCGTCACGGACGAGCATAACAGAATTACCGAGTTTGAGGAGAAGCCGGCTAATCCAAGCAGCAATCTCGCTTCAATGGGTATATACATATTCAGCTGGCCGGTTCTTAGGGATGCACTCATTAAGATGAAGGACGAGCCGGGCTGCGATTTTGGTAAGCATATCATTCCATACTGCCATGAGAATAAGAAGCGTCTTTTCGCTTATGAGTTTAACGGCTACTGGAAGGATGTAGGTACTCTCGGTTCTTACTGGGAGGCCAATATGGAGCTTATTGACATTATTCCCGAATTCAATCTCTATGAGGAATTTTGGAAGATATATACAAAAAGCGATATTCTTCCGCCACAGTATTTCTCCGATACATCCAAGGTATTCAGAAGCATCATCGGCGAAGGAACACAGGTTTACGGTGAAGTATATAACTCCGTAATCGGTTCCGGTGTAACGATTGATGAAGGAGCCATTGTAAGAGACTCCATAATCATGCAGAACGTACATGTGGGTGCCGGAGCGGTGATTGACAAGTCAATCATTGCCGAGGGTGTAGAGATTGGCGAAGGTGCTGTTCTGGGTGTAGGCGATGAGGCGCCTAATGCACTCAATTCCAAGGTATATGCGTTCGGTCTTGTCACGATAGGAGAGAATTCCTATATTCCGCCAAGGGTACAGATTGGCAAGAATACTGCTGTCTCCGGAATTACCGAGCCTTCAGACTATGACAATGGTCTGCTCGTGAGCGGTGGAAGCATTATTAAGGGAGGTGCAGTAAGATGAGAGCTATAGGAATCGTATTGGCAGGCGGTAACAACAAGGCGATGAAGGAGCTGACAAGCCGTAGAGCGGTGGCTGCAATGCCTGTTGCAGGAAGCTACAGAAGTATAGATTTTGCACTCAGCAATATGTCCAATTCACATATACAGAAGGTGGCTGTAATCACTCAGTATAATGCGAGAAGCCTTAACGAGCACCTCAGTTCTTCAAAGTGGTGGGATTTCGGACGTAAGCAGGGCGGTCTTTATGTATTCAATCCTACAATCACGGCTGACAACAGCGTGTGGTACAGAGGAACGGCGGATGCAATATATCAGAATATAGATTTCTTAAAGAACAGTCACGAGCCTTATGTTGTAATTGCATCGGGTGATGGAGTGTATAAGCTTGATTTCGCCAAGGTGCTTGAGTATCACATTGAGAAAAAGGCTGATGTGACGGTCGTTGTGAAGGAGCTTCCGGCAGGTGAGGATGCCAGTCGTTTCGGTGTTGTCAAGATGAATCAGGATATGAGAATAACTGATTTTGAGGAGAAACCGATTGAAGCGGAGGGCAATGTCGTATCCACCGGTATCTATATTGTGAGAAGAAGACAGCTGATAGAGCTTCTTGAGAAGGCTGCATCTGAGGACAGATATGATTTTGTAAAAGATATTCTTATAAGATACAAAAATATTAAGAGGGTATACGGTTATAAGCTTGAGAGCTATTGGAGCAACATCTCAACAGTAGATGCATATTACAGAACCAACATGGATTTCTTAAAGAGAGATGTAAGAGAGTTCTTCTTTAACCAGTATCCGGATATTTATTCCAAGATAGATGACCTCCCGCCGGCTAAGTACAATCCGGGCGCCGAGGTTAAGAATTCTCTTGTTGCAAGCGGATGTATTGTGAACGGAACGGTTGAGAATTCAATACTGTTTAAGAAGGTATTTGTGGGTAATAACTGTGTAATTCGAAACTCTGTCATTCTCAACGATGTCTATATAGGAGACAATACGGTTATTGAGAACTGTATTGTTGAGAGCAGGGATACAATCCGCTCGAATTGCAGATATGAAGGTGAGAACGGCAAGGTGAGAATTGTCGTTGAGAAGAACGAAAGATACAATATATAGTGAGGTATCAGGGGAAGGAGCAAGTATGCAGGTTACGGATGTGAGGGTAAGGATGGTGTCTAAGGACAGCAAGATGAAGGCAGTTGTATCAATCACTTTGGACAATGAATTTGTTGTTCACGACATCAAGGTAATAGAGGGAGAAAAGGGGTTGTTTATAGCTATGCCAAGCAAGAAGTCGGCTGAAGGAGAGTACAGAGATATTGCACATCCAATCAGTTCCGGAACGAGGGAAATGATTTCAAGGGCGATTTTAGACGCTTATGAGAAGGCAGTGGCAGAAGAGAGCGTATAGGTAATTTACTATAAGCATACATCACGGCAGGAGAGTCGGGTTCGTCCCGGCTCTTTTGTTGTGCCAAGGCACCCTTTGTTGTATTAAAAATCCTTGATAAAAATATAACGGTATACTATACTAATAGAGTAAAACACAATATCTATATAACGGAGGTTGGGTTATGAAAGAACAGATGATTGAAGGATTCAGGAAAATATACGGCGGTGATGGGGAAATCAAGGTATATTTTGCGCCGGGAAGAGTTAATCTCATCGGAGAGCACACAGATTATAACGGGGGACATGTTTTTCCTTGTGCACTCACCATGGGTACATATGCAGCTGTAAGACAGAGAGATGACAATAAGCTCCGTTTTTACTCGGCGAACTTTGAAAAGCTGGGTGTTATAGAGAGCTCTCTTGATGAGCTTGTATGGACTAAGGAAGCAGACTGGACGAACTATCCTAAGGGAGTTATGTGGGCATACGGACAGAAGGGCTACCGTTTTGACAAGGGATTTGACATGTACTATTTTGGAAATATCCCTAACGGTTCAGGACTTTCTTCGTCAGCTTCAATAGAAGTCCTCACCGCACTTGTCCTCAAGGACACATTTGGCTTTGATACGAGTTTCACAGATATGGCACTTATAAGCCAGTTTGCGGAAAATAAGTTTAATAAGGTTAATTGTGGAATAATGGATCAGTTTGCAATCGCCATGGGCAAAGCAGGACATGCCATTTTCCTTGACACATCCAATCTTTCTTATGAGTATGCACCTGTTAAGCTTGACAATGCCAAGATAGTTATCTCCTGCAGCAATAAGAAGAGAGGGCTGGGGGACTCCAAGTATAACGAGAGACGTGCGGAGTGCGAGGAAGCACTTGAAGAGCTTCAGAAGGTTATAGATATCAAGACACTCGGGGATCTTTCGGAGGAGGCATTCGAGCGTTATAAGTCTGCAATCAAGAGTGAAGTACGCCAGAGAAGAGCTAAGCATGCAGTATATGAGAACCAGAGAACAATCAAGGCTGTCAAGGCTCTTAAAGAAGGTGATATCGAGGAATTCGGAAGACTTATGATTGCGTCCGACACATCGCTCAGAGAGGATTATGAGGTTACAGGCAAGGAGCTTGATACTCTTGTGGCAGCAGCACTCAAGCAGCCGGGCGTTATAGGTTCACGTATGACAGGTGCAGGCTTCGGCGGATGTACGGTAAGCATTGTAAAGACGGATGCGGTTGACAACTTTATTGAGAAGGTCGGTAAGGAATACAAGGATACCATCGGATATGCTGCAGATTTTTATGTAGCTGACATCGGCGGCGGTCCAGTGGTGCTCTAAGACAGCCCAAATACGGCTGTAAAGTACCTGACTTGTAATATAGTAAAACTGCACAAATGTTTTTCGAAAAATGAGTTTAGCAATTACAGATTAAAATATAAACAGATTATATATCATTAAGCGCGGTATGGCACATTGTGTGGTGTACCGCGAATGATAGGGAATGGAGTTAATTGTGAGTGATTTTGTGATGAAGACGGCGGTTGCCTTCTTTGTGTATAACAGACTTGATACTACGCAGATTGTATTTGAGCGAATCAGGGAGATTAAGCCGCCAAGATTATATCTTATATGTGATGCGGCGAGACCTGCCAAGGAGGGGGATGCCGAGAAGGTAGCGGCTGTGAGAGAGTTCCTTGACACACATGTTGACTGGGACTGTGAGGTTCATAAGAATTATGCCGAGACCAATATGGGCTGTAAGAATCGCGTGTCATCAGGCATAAGCTGGGTGTTTGAGCATGAGGAGGAGGCAATCATCATCGAGGACGATGTGCTCCTGGACATATCATTTTTCAGGTTCTGCCAGGAGATGCTTGAACATTACAGAAATGACCCTAAGGTTATGATGGTCGGAGCTCACAAGAAGCTTGAAAATTACAAGACATCTTATGATTATCTGTTCACGGCTGACAATTATATATGGGGCTGGGGTACATGGAGAAGTACTTGGGAAAAGTATGATGTGACGCTGAAAAACTGGCCTCAGCGCAAGGCAGAAGGTCTTATGCGCAAGGTGTTCATGGATGCCAAGGCGGATTACGTCGAGAAAGAGCTCGATTTGATCTATGAGGGGAAGCTTGATACATGGGATTATCAGCTTATGCTGTGCCTTGCCGAGAATGACGGTCTGTGCGTGGTCCCTAATGTCAATCTCATCAACAATATCGGCATGAACCGTGAGGATGCCACTCACACCAAGGGACCGGGCGAGGAGATGCATGCAGGAGCATACCACTTTCCTATTAAGTTCAGAGACAAGGTGGAGCGCGATATTGACTACGATATTGCCGTTCAGAAGGACATATATTATCCAAGCTTCGCAAAGAAGGTTGTGAGAAAATTAAAGAGAATGTTTGGGAAGGCATAAGATGTATGACACATACATACGTTGTGCAATTTTGTTATATTTTCGTCAGGCACGCTCTCGCTGCATTGCAGCACATAGTGGCGTTTAACGGCTATAAAACAGCCGTTAAACGCCAATGGCTGCAAAGCACCTGACTTGAATATAATAAAATTGCACAACCGTTTTGTATTTATTATATAGTAGATAATTTCCAAATTATATATAAAATAGTAGGTGTGGAGGTGTGTGTTATGGTATATGAGGCTATAAAGAAACTGGTTACTTATGGAATAGAGACGGGGTTGATTTCAGAGGAGGAGAGAATATATTCAACCAATCTTATTCTCGATGTTTTAAAGCTCGATGACTATGAGGAGCCGCAGGAGGGTTATAAGAATGTCGAACTTCAGCCTGTGTTAAAGGAGCTTCTCGACTTTGCGGTTGAGAAGGGGCTTATTGAGGACAGTGTGGTGTACAGGGATTTGTTTGACACGAGACTTATGAACTGTCTTATGCCGAGACCTTCGCAGGTTATAAAAATTTTCAAGGAGAAGTATGCGGTTTCGCCTAAGGAAGCGACAGACTATTACTACAAGCTTAGTCAGGATTCGGACTACATCAGAAGATACCGCGTGTGCAGGGATATGAAGTGGGTGACTAAGACGGAGTACGGTGATATTGACATCACAATCAACCTGTCCAAGCCTGAGAAGGATCCTAAGGCGATTGCCGCCGCAAAGCTTGCAAAGCAGAGCGGCTACCCTAAGTGTCAGCTCTGCCGTGAGAATGAGGGTTATGCCGGACGCACGAATCATCCGGCGAGGGAAAATCACAGAATTATTCCTATAACGATAAACGGCGGACAGTGGGGCTTCCAGTACTCACCTTACGTCTATTATAATGAACATTGCATAGTTTTCAACGGACAGCATATTCCGATGAAGGTGGAGCGCTCGACGTTTGTTAAGCTCTTTGACTTTATCAAGCTGTTCCCTCATTATTTCATAGGCTCTAATGCTGACCTCCCTATTGTAGGCGGTTCAATCCTCTCACATGACCATTTTCAGGGTGGAAACTATGAGTTCGCTATGGCAAAGGCTTCTGTCGAGAGAGAATTTACGGTGAAGGGCTATGAGGACGTAAAGGCAGGAATAGTAAAGTGGCCTTTGTCGGTTATTAGATTGAGCTGTGCCGATGAGAAGAGAATCATCGACCTTGCAGACCATATTTTGAAGGCTTGGAGAGGCTACACCGATGAGGCGGCTTATGTGTTCGCCGAGACGGACGGAGAGCCGCACAACACCATCACTCCGATTGCGAGAAAGCGCGGTGATATGTACGAGCTTGACCTTGCACTGCGCAACAACATAACGACACCCGAGTGTCCGCTTGGACTGTATCATCCGCACAACGAGCTGCATCATATCAAGAAGGAGAACATCGGACTCATCGAGGTTATGGGACTTGCGGTGCTTCCTTCAAGACTCAAGGAGGAGATGGAGATTCTCTCCGATTACATCGTAAACGGCAAGGACATCCGCTCCAACGGCAAGATTGAGAAGCATGCCGACTGGGTGGATGAGTTCAGACCTAAGTATGATGTGATAAATGCAGACAATGTCGATGCAATTATCAAGGAAGAGATTGGTATTGTGTTCAAGAAGGTTCTTGAGGATGCAGGTGTATTCAAGAGGGATGCCGAAGGACAGGCTGCATTTGACAGATTCACGGCGACACTGTAAAAAAGAAATGAGGATTAGGATTATCATGGCGGATTTTATTTTCAGCTTAAATGCTACGTTGCCTATATTTCTCATTATGGTTTTAGGCTGGTTCCTTATGCGAATCGGTCTGTTCAACAAAGAATTTAATAAGGTTGCAGACAAATATGTCTTTAAGGTGGCACTTCCCGTGCTGTTGTTTAAGGACATAGCGACCGCGGACATAAGGTCAGATTTCAATCTGACCTTTGTTTTATTCTGCATGATAACGACGACCATAATGTTTCTTGCGATATGGGGACTCAGCTATATTTTTATAAAGGATAAGACGCAGGTGGGAGCATTTGCACAGGCAAGTGCGAGAGGAAGTGCGGCTGTGCTTGGAATTGCGTTCATCAACAACATATACGGCAACTCGGGAATGGCTCCACTTATGATTGTGTCGGCAGTGCCGCTCTACAATATTCTGTCGGTCATTATACTGACGTTCTCGGCGGATATGGGGAAGGGTGTGAATAAGGGGGAAAACATCAAGAAAGCCTGTCTGAACGTGATAAAGAACCCGATAATAATCGGAATTTTCCTCGGGCTTCCTTTTTCGATATTCGGGATAAGCATACCGCAGATTCCGTTAAAGGCTGTGACGAGCATCGCACAGACGGCGACGCCCATCGCACTTTTGGTGGTCGGAGCAGGCTTCGAGGGTGCAAAGGCGATTAAGAAGATTAAGCTCACCGCCATTGCGACCTTTATAAAGCTTGTGCTTCTTCCGCTCATATTTTTCCCGTTCGCGATTGCGTTCGGCTTCCGTGGAAGTGAGCTCGTAGCGATTCTCATAATGCTCGGCTCACCGACAACGGTTACCTGCTACATCATGGCGAAGAACATGGGAAACGATGAGGTGTTGAGCTCAAGCATAGTTGTCATGGCAACACTTCTGTCGTCCGTGACGCTGACCGGGTGGATATTCGTGCTCAAGGTGATGGGGCTTATATAGCATTTACACTGCCTTTTTCTTCATCCACCCTCCGGTAAAGAATCTTGTCGCGAAGCAGATGCTTCTTGCCGTCCAGTCGGTGAACATACCAATCCAGACTGCCATCGGTCCCCAGCCGAAGAAACGGATGAGCACCACTGTGAGGAATACACGGCAGGTCCACATCGTGATGGATGAGGTAATCATCGAGAATTTGACGTCGCCTGCGGCACGCATTCCGTAACCAGGCATGAAGGAGAACGGCCATGCGATAGGCTTGTAGATTGTGATTGCGAGTGTCATCTGTTTGCAGAGAGCGGCAGCCTCAGGCTCCATTCCGCCGAGTGAGGTTATGAGGTCACAGGCAAGATACAGAAGCACGCAGGAGATAATTATTGATACCTCTCCGTACCATGTAAGCTTTAATATGTAGTGCTTTGCTTCGTCCTTGCGTCCGGCTCCGATACACTGGCCCACGACCGTAACCATTCCAAGACCTATACCGATACCGGCCATGCTGCTGAATGCTTCAAGTACTGCTGTCATAGCCTGTGCGGCGATGGCTGTTGTGCCGAGCGTTGAAACGGTTGACTGTATTGCAAGCTTACCGAACTGGAACATACCGTTCTCGATTCCGGTAGGAATACCGAAGCCGAGAATCATTTTTACCATTGAAAAGTCGGGACGGATTGTGAGGTAGTTGCTTATGTATATGGTCTGCTTTGGCTTTGTCTGGATGTACATTATGACAACGGCGCAGAATACTCTTGATATGAGAGTTGACAGTGCTGCGCCCGCAACGCCCATCTTAAGCCCGAATATAAATACGGCGTTTCCGACAATATTAATGCAGTTGGATATCATGGACACCGTCATCGGAAGCTTGGAGTTGCCCGACGAGCGGAAAAGTGCTGCGGATGCGTTGTACAGACCTATAAACGGGAATGAAAGACCTGTTATGAGCATATAAATAAGAGCATTTGTCATTACGTCGGCTTCTACTTTGCCGAATATCAGGGATAAAAGCGGTGCGCGGAATATCACGCATACCGCGGAAATCACAGTGGATATTGCAAACATCGAGAGGATAAGCTGACGTCCGGCTGCGTTTGCCTTGTCGGTACGCTGCTTTCCTATGTACTGTGAGCAGACTATCGCGCCGCCGGTTGCAAGAGCTGAGAATATGTTGAGTATCAGTGTGTTGATGGAGTCGACAAGCGATACTGCCGAGATTGCGGCAGAACCTACGTTGCTGACCATCATAGTGTCGGCGGTTCCCATAAGTGAATTGAGCACCTGCTCGACCATGAGCGGGATGAGAAGAGCCCAGAGCTGTTTCTTTGTGAACATGTTATTACCTCATATAATTTATTTGGATAATTGCGAAGCTTTCCCACAATTACCCCTGGATTTATTTTAAATTGCTTTTGGGTGCGGTATGATAATATAACAATTTGAAAAATATTTCCACTGAAAAATAATCTTCATGAAGGACAACAACGCAATAGTACAGAGAAATTGTCATGAGTGGGAATTCTTATGTTGCGATGAAGTTTATGAATTGCTTGTGGGTATTTTTCGTGTATTTCCGGATTTGTTACCCAAATGAAATTGAATTTAATGCGCTAATGGGTATATGTGACATAAGCCTGCCGGTTATACCCATAATTACAGTTGCGGATGGCAATTTCCGGGTATAATATGCTTGCTTGCGGGTTTTATACCCGGAAGCCGTGGCAGAATCCTGCCTTGTGGGTATAGGAGGAGATAAAAGCAAAAAATACCCGCAGAAAATCTGGCAGGCAATCAATTCAGCCATGAATAGCAAGAGATAAAGTCACTTTGTTAAAAAAATGGCAATATATCTTGACAGCCGCCTCTCAATATGATAATATCTCTACATACCCAAAAGGGAGTAGCTGGCATCGTGAGGTGTCATAATTTCCGTCAGAACAATCCATTTTACCGCGGTTATGGATTCGGACTTTATGAGCGAGTAGCAAGACTTTTGTTATGGATTTCCGTAGCAAAAGTCTTTTTTACTTTATGGGATTCAGGTGTCAAAACATGCTCTATACACTTTTAAAATAAATCAGGCTGTTTTGACACCAGAATCTTTATGGAAAATTGTTTTTCCGTAAAGTAAAAACGCTCCGCGTGGATGCACGCTTCGGTGTACATGACAGATGCCGCAGGCGGTCCTCACACATTGGGTAAAAGTTTTATGGAACACAGAGTGGAAATTACACGAAAAGACGGAGGAATAGTATGAGTAAAAACAATGATTTTGTGTATGATGAGGAGGAATTCAGGAAAGCAGCAAAAAAGTCCGGGAAATTCTTTAAGAAATTCGGATGGATTGCAGTTGCAGCGATAGTGGTTTTAATTATCGCATTCAATTCCACATATCAGATTAATGAGCAGGAGCAGGCGGTACTGGTTACGTTGGGAAAACCGCAGTCGGTAACGGATTCAGGTCTGCATTTTAAGATACCTTTTATACAGAAGGTAATCAAGGTTGATACAACAATTCATGGTTTCACGATGGGTTACAGCACGGATGCAAACGGATATGTGCTCGACACGGACGAGTCGCTCATGATTACGTCGGATTACAATTTTGTAAATGTCGATTTCTTTGTTGAGTATAAGGTAACAGACCCTGTGAAGGCTGTTTATAATTCGGAGAATCCGGAGCTTATATTAAAAAATATTGCGCAGGGCTGTATTCGTTCAGTGGTTGCAAGCTATGACGTGGACAGCGTGCTTACAACCGGAAAGTCGGAGATCCAGTCGAATATCAAGCAGCTTATTGTGGGAAAGCTTGAGGAACAGGATATCGGTATAATGCTTGTAAATATAACAATTCAGGATTCCGAGCCGCCTACGGAAGCCGTCATGGAGGCGTTCAAGGCGGTTGAGACAGCCAAGCAGGGCAAGGAGACGGCACTCAACAACGCCAACAAGTACCGCAACGAGGAAATCCCTGACGCGCAGGCAAAGGCGGACGGAATAATCAAGAACGCCGAGGCACAGAAGGAGCAGCGAATCAATGAGGCGACTGCACAGGTGGCAAGATTCAATGCGATGTATGAGGAGTATGTGAAGAACCCGAAGGTGACCAAGCTTCGTATGTTTTATGAGGCGATGGAGGATGTTCTTCCTGATCTCAAGGTGATAATTGTGGGAACGGACGGAACACAGACGGTGCTTCCGCTCGACTCATTCACAGGCGGTAACAATTAACATTTGACTGCGGGCGGCAGTTTTACAGCCGCCGGAAAAGAGGTTTAATATGAAAAAATCAAAGATAGCCATTATAATTATTGCAATTCTGGCACTCATAACACTTGGCTCATCGATAGAGGTTGTAAACCAGAATGAGTTTAAGCTTGTTAAACGCTTTGGCAAGGTCGACAGAGTTCAGACCACATCGGGTATCTGCTTTAAGATACCTTTTATAGAGACGGCGGACACGCTTCCTAAGGAAGTTCTTTTGTATGATATTGCCGAGTCGGAGGTAATCACATCGGATAAAAAGACAATGATAACCGACAGTTACGTGCTGTGGAGAATAACCGATCCGCTCAAGTTTGCGCAGACACTTAACGGTTCAATAGCAAATGCAGAGAGCCGTATTGATACGGTTGTATTTAACGCGACAAAGAATACGATAAGTTCGATGACTCAGGATGAGGTAATTAAGGCAAGGGACGGAGAACTTGCTGAATCCATAGAGGGTAATATCGGAGCTACGATGGCACAGTACGGAATAGAGATAATAACGGTTGAGAATAAGAGACTTGATCTTCCAAGCGACAACAAGACGGCAGTCTATGAGAGAATGATTTCAGAGCGTGACAACATAGCAGCCACCTACACCGCAGAAGGTCAGGCAGAGGCACAGGTTATAAGAAATACTACCGACAAGGAGGTGACGGTGCTTCTCTCAAATGCGGACATGCAGGCAGAGATTCTTGTGGCAGAAGGGGAGGCTGAGTACATGAGAATACTTGCGGAGGCATACGGAGATGAGGCACGCACAGAGTTTTATGAGTTTGTGAGAAGCCTTGACGCACTCAAGGTGTCGATGACGGGAAGCAATAAGACACTTGTTTTGTCGGCAGATTCGCCGATTGCACAGATATTTAACGGGTGGGAGAAATAACATAAAATAAAACTCCGGCATTCCGGGATTGTATCAATCATCGGAATGCCGGGCTTTTTGTGTGATAGGAAATAGGAAAACGTATTATTTTAATGTGATTACAAGCAAGCTCTTTGCAGGAATCATTCCGGTAAGGCGGCTTCCTCTGAGTGCAAATCCGTCGTAGGACGAAGGCTTGACAGCTTCAGGGTTATCGAATGTGTTGTGGGCGTCAAGCTCATCTGCTGTGAGGATTCTTGCAGTGACACCGGTGTACTTTTCACCGCGGAGTTCGCAGCTTAAGCGGCCGGAAGCACGGTGGCTTAAGTTGGCAAGAGTTATGTTGAGCTCACCTGACGCATTCTTAGAAGCGGATACTGAGTACTTAGGAATTGTGATTCCGTTGAAGCTGTAATCCTCATTCTCGAAGTCGATGTCAACAAGCTCGGCGTCCTGATGAACGCTGTACATCTCGAGCACATGGTATGTAGGTGTGAGCAGCATCTTAGCACCTTCCGTGAGGATAGGAGCCTGAAGTACATTTACGAGCTGTGCGAGGTTCGCCATCTTGACGCGGTCGCAATGGCTGTTGAATATATTAAGGTTGATTGCCGCAACAAGAGCATCACGAAGGGTATTCTGCTGGTAAAGGAAGCCCGGATTGGTTCCCGGTTCAACATCGTACCAGGTACCCCATTCGTCGACAATAAGACCGATGCGCTTGTCAGGGTCATATTTGTCCATGATTGTCGAGTGCTTTGTTATAAGTTCCTCCATGAACAATGTGCGTGAGAGAAGTGTTATCCACTCATTGGCATCAAAGCCTGTGGAAGCCCCCTTGCTTCCGGTCCAGCTTCCGGTAGGAAGTGAATAGTAGTGCAGGCTTATGCCATCCATGGCATGTGCGGCATTCTTCATGACAACCTCGGTCCAGTTATAATCGGATGCGTTGGCACCGCATGCAATCTTGTAAAGCTTGTTGTCGCCGTAATTTCTGCAGAATACACCATAACGTCTGAACTCGTTGGAGTAATATTCAGGTGTCATATTGCCGCCGCAGCCCCAGCTCTCGTTGCCGACGCCGAAATACTTTACCTTCCAAGGAGCAGGATGTCCGTTTTCGGCACGGAGCCTGCTCATAGGAGATTCGCCGTCAAAGGTCATGTACTCAACCCATTCCTGCATCTCCTGAACTGTTCCGCTTCCGACATTGCCGTTGATATAAGGCTCTGCACCGGTGAGCTCGCACAGTCTCATGAACTCATGTGTGCCGAAGCTGTTGTCCTCTACAACACCGCCCCAGTTGGTGTTGACCATCTTCTTTCTGTTTTCTTTTGGTCCTATTCCGTCCTTCCAGTGATATTCATCCGCAAAACATCCTCCCGGCCAGCGAAGAACAGGAAGCTTCATTTTCCTGAGGGCTTCGATTACGTCGTTACGGATTCCGTCGGTGTTAGGTATTTTTGAATCCTTGCCCACCCATATTCCTTCATAGATACATCTTCCGAGATGCTCGGAAAAATGTCCGTAGATTTCTTTGTTGATGTGACCCTTTGTACGGTCAGAATTTACTACAAGTCTCGCCATTATGTAATCCTCCAAATTTTAAAATACTTTAATAAATGACAATGGTTATAACATTACTTAATGTCTTTGATGTCACCTGTGCAGCAAGGACATTTTGTTGCCTTGATACTGATGGTTGAGAAGCACAGTGGGCATTCCTTTGTTGTTGGTGCTGCAGGCTTCTCTTCTTTTTTGAAATGGAACTTGTTGATTCCTTTCACGATGAGGAACAGGGAAAGAGCAACAAGCAGGAAGTTGATGATTGCCTGAATGAATGAGCCGTAGGCAATGGATGCACTTCCTATTGTGATGGACAGGGAGCTGAAATCAATACCACCGATGATGAGTCCGATGAGAGGAGTCAGAATATCGTTGACAAGAGATGTAACGATTGCGGTAAAGGCGCTGCCCATGATGATACCGACAGCCATGTCGAGGACGTTGCCGCGGGAAACGAATTTTTTAAATTCCTTTAACACTTTATTTTCCTCCGTAAATGTATTTTTATAATGCTATTTTACAACAGTGCAGGTGTTTTAACAATACAAAAACAGCCTTTTGGCGTGCTTATTATTGTGCAGTCCGTTATCAGCACTTACAGGCAGCAGGGAGAGGCACGCCGAATTCGGGCATTCCCGTCTCCTCATTCCACTCAATAGCTTTTACACAGGTGTTGCGTCCGGCATCGTAGAGCGGCTCGTAGCCCGGTTCTCCTATGTAATGTTCTTCCATGCGGGAGTGGTAGACCATGACGTCGAAGCGGTCGTCCTCAGAGCGGGTGAAGCTGTTGTGTCCGGGACCGAATTGTTTGTTCTCACGGCACATCGTAAAGACGGGATGGGATAGCTTAGTCCATGCCGATGCGTCGAGGACATCTGCATTTTCATCAATATACATCATTCCCAGACAGTATCTTGCGTCGGTTCCGCTGCATGAGAATACCATGAATATTTTCCCACCATGTTTTATAATGCTCGGACCCTCATTTACAGCGAAGCCGTAGCGCTCCCAGTCATATTCAGGTCTGGTGAGCAGAACCATCTCGGTGCAGATGGTTGCAGGATCGCTCATGCGTGCGATGTAGATGTCGGAGTCCTGCGTAACCTTCTGCGCCCACAGCATATAGAGCTCGCCGTGATGCTCAAACACAGTGTGGTCGAGAGAGAAGTCGGTGAATGCCCGTGAACCCTCAACGCTCGTCTTAATCGGACCTAAGTTCGTCCATTCATCAGTCATAGGGTCGCCGTCACAGCACAGGGCATGTGGACGTATCTGCCACACATCCGTGTCGGAGACGGTTGTTGTGAAATATATGTACCATTTTCCACGAATGAAGTGAATCTCAGGTGCCCAGATGTGAGGACTTCTGTTGCCGCATATAGGTTCGCGTTCGTATACGCATCTCTCGGAGTAATTGCCGACGGAATCCGAGAGGTCGTTGATTGAGGCGGCTCTGCGGATAAGAATTTTTCTGTACTGGTATTTACCGTCGAGATTGTGATCGGCATCGGTGTGCGAGGCTGTAAAATAGTAATAGCCGTCCGTGTGCTTGAAGATAAACGGGTCTGCCCTGTGCAGGATCAGCGGGTTGATGTACTGCGGTGTGTTTGGTTCTGTCATATTTTTTCCTCCATAAAATTCAGGTGTCAAAACATCCTGCGTTATTTTAAAAGTTTATAGCATGTTATATTTATACATATCAGCTCCGTTGTACGAAGCAAGTTGTTTTAAGGGCTCTGAAAAAAGTATTTCTGCTTCCGCCACCGTTGCAAAATCAGCCCTC
>OLGY01000133.1_pt1 | contig 64043 bp, 48 predicted proteins | sample 1605951 | NCBI WGS metagenome assembly OLGY01 (sample SAMN03283280) | human gut metagenome | biome: human-associated habitat; material: feces | host: Homo sapiens | place: Peru | collected 2012
TAGTTTGATGCAACACCTGTCTGCTCTTCAATATATCCAGTGATACGAGCAAGGATATTTTTGATGTACTTCTTAGTAAAGCTATTCAGTCTTAAATCGCTTAATGCTGCTGCAGGGTCAAATGCAAGATTGATATACTGCTGTTCTAACTTCTGTTTCAATGTAGTGATATCAGTCATACGGATATCCTTAGTAACATTGAAAACAAAGTTTTTGATTGTACTATAATCAACAGAGCGGTAATTTGTTACTCTAGATACAATTAACACATCAATAAATCTTGCTACCAGATTAATCTTCTCGATAATAACTGGCCACGAATCTTCATAGCATACAGGTGCTATTAAAAGTTGTGGTTGCAATGTGAAGTTAACCTGAGCGTTGTAAAATACATATTTTGTTTCTTCAGCAAACGTTGTTTCTGCCTGACGAATGTGCTCATAAACCTCTGCGAATTTTGCAAATTTCTTTATGAACAATTCAAAGTCATCAGAACCATTAAGTCCCAACTTATCGCGTTCATCTCGTACCCATTTATGGAAGGAACCACCTATGATATCAAAATCCTTATTTACTGCACCGGCTTTTGTCTCACGAATTGTTTCTGCATAGTGAGCTCTAAGCCAAGCTTTAATAAATGTTTCGTCACCTTTGTCGTCATCCCTCTTCAATGAAAGAACTTTATCCTTCCAAATACCATTCATCTTCTCACGTGATGAATCGGATTTGATTTCAGAGAGAATATAGCCCTTTAACATTTCTGTAGATGTCAGGCTTAAACCACGGTCATTCATTGTAACAAATACTTTATGAGCATCTTGCTCAGTTGTTGCTACAATTTCAATAAAGAATACTTTTTCCGCAACCCAATCACAGAAATGCAACAACATATCATCTGTAATATCAGCTGGGAAAACGTCCTGAATATCTTGATAACGGCCATAAAGATTTTTTACTGATTCTCCTGCACCTGTAGTATCAAAATCGGTATCGTTGAAAATTGCATTCATACAATCCTGACGGTCATCAACGTTGATGTTGAAAGACTTTGTACCAAAGGATTCTGAGAAAATCATTGTCTCAATCATGTTATAACTCTGACCGATATTCTTTAATCTGTTATTAAGATACATCAGCAACAATGTCAAAGAAGAGAATCTTTGCTGGCCATCAATGATTGCATTTTCTCTTCCGGCTAGAACAATAGAACCCATGAAATATGCACCGTAATCAGCTACAGCTTGTCTTGAGTCATCTGTTTTATAATATTCCAAGAATTCTGATGTAAGGTCATCAATCAATTCTTCTATGTGCTTACGCTGCCACATATATTCACGCTGGTAATAGTGAATAGAGTATTTCGTGTTCTGTAATAATTGTTTTAGATTCTTTGGCGAACCTTCAATCTTCTTCATTAGGCTTCCTCCTCCAGAAACAGTTCTGGTGTATTATACCAATCCAACTCAGCATCTACTTTAACGCCCTTGTTAGGACATTCTAATATCGATTTCTTAAGTTTGAGCTGTGTTTCTGATTTATAAACATACTCTGCTTCATGCTATAAGATGAACAAAGCAGATTCTCTTGAAAAGCCATATTTTGTGATTTCAATTGAACGCTTATTTGTTGAATCATACTCAACAAACTCGTACCAATCATTCGGTGCTGGCTTTCCTTTAATGTCCTCATAAGCATTTGATATTTTCAAAAAATAATTTAAAAGCTTAAACAGGATAATTTTGTCAATTACTGATAGTACTTCAGAAATTATGATATTGTTATGCTCTGAACATTCTTTATAATCCACTTTTTTGCCATCGATAAACATAGCCTCACGTGAATTATTCTTCTTAAATCTTATAGCCTCAGAAATAATCTGTTGCAGTCCATGTCCGGAAACCCACTGTCCAAGAATTACTCTGTAATAAGATAATGAACTATATTTGTTCGGGTCATTTCCCGGAGCCCCAAGCGTATATGATTCGTAAGATTTCCATTTAAAAATTTTAGCAATCCTCAATAAGAAGGCCCACAGTTCATCTTTATCATATCGACCATTGCTGTCAATAGAAGGGAATTGAATAATCGAAAATTTTCTCATCAGGTCATATGAATCTTCAGTCTGTTTCTGCGGATGTTTAGGAAACTCAACATCGCCCTTCAACAGACCTTGATCAAAAGCCATAGTGCACATCCGTTATTTTTTCTTACTGAAATTCTTAGGAAAATATGTCTTTCCTAACTGCCATATATACTTATCGATTTCCTTCAAGTTAAACTGCTCCAGGTGATAGAATCTTCTAAAATCGACTAACGCACCTTTGAAGCGTATGTAATCCTTCAGGTCATCATTGCTAAATTCCGCAAATCTATCTAAGTCCCTATAATGCTTAAGCACCTTCTCTACGTAGCTATCATAGATGGGATACTCCAGCGGATTATGATGACTGCAATATTTTGTTGCAAACGAATAGAATTTTCTCTCCGAGCCGTTGATTACCACTCTCTGAATATCTCCAACCAAAGTGACATCACCGGCCTTCAACCTAGCATCAATAGCAAGTGATGTGATATGTTTTGCCACCGGGTAAACAGAGAAGATGTTTGTGCTATAAAAATCATTCAGCGTTGACACCTTCAAAAGCACATCGGAAATATCTTTGTTTTCCGGGCACAACGTAAAAAACAGCTTGTCTAAAGCATCCTCCTGCAAACGATAATGCTCAAGCTCATCCCATTTAGAGAGATACAGCTCAACCTCGCTCGCACATGGTGTTGGGACATCGACTTTGACCTTCCTTTTTCGAACGGTCTGGACCAGCGGCGCCGGCACTGCTGGCGTTTCCGCAGCATCATGCTCGAGAAACTTTTTAAAACGTCTTGCACTGGACATATATGAACTAACGAGCTTTTGTGGCTCACCCTTGGTACGCTTGGATAGGGACTCTACCATAGCTGCGCGATACACGGTTTCAAAATCTGGCGATAATATCTTCTCCCAGAATAGCTCTTTACTTTCATTCTTCCACAAGTAAAAGGTATCGTTGGATGCTGTCTGCACTGTATTTTTGCTAAGTGCCTGTAGCCTTAGATATTCTTTGTATTTACTTTTAATCTCATCATGCGTCATACTCATTGCTACACGAACGTCCATTCAAAGGCACCTCCTACTTTTGTCCCTTTTATATATTTTCCACTTTTAATTCTTTGATCATCTGGTTTTTCCGCATCAGCAGGAACGGCCCAATAAGAACCAATCTTTATGGTGCCAGGAATGCGTTTCTCAGTGCAAAGCACCTGAATCCTCCTGACGGAAATACCCCATTTTTCTGCTGTTTGTTTTATTGATAAATATTCCATATGATCTCTCCTACGAAACTACAGACTACTCCTTGTTCCATTATCACATATTATATACCAAAACACGAATAAAATCAATTTCACAAAAGGGGCAGGAATAACCCCTGCCTCTTGATTTGTCTGTACATTCATTTTATCGCGGAATATCAATCTCCACTTTTGTACATTAGGTCTTGACATTTTATAGTCTTTTTCCCTCTGCATCATCACACCAAGTTACCGGTTCATACTGAATCTCTACGGCGAAATGTCGAGATGGTATTGAAGTTGCTAAAGGCAGAACGAAATTCAAATGTCCTAAGATCAGTCACACTGGCGGCTGTATTGTACATGCGAAAACCCTTGCCAAAATGCTAAATACGGACGTACAGTTCATCTGGTTCTGAAAGATAATCCAAGATTGTTTAATAATCCGCCAAGAAGCAGTAAGGAATGGAAGCTGGAATACAATGCAAGAACTTATGCTGAACGCTCTAACAAACGTGAGAAATTAGACTTTTAACTAGAAGACGACAGACACCGCTCAACTAAGATGTGGTACTGCCGCCTCTATCACATCCTGATGTTACAGCATCTGGATGCATGGGATTTGCCACTTGAATCAACCCTCAAAAAATGATTTTAGATGCAGCATAACCTATAGATTATTATATCTCATTTTTTGAAACATAGCGACAGTTATGCTTATTTCTTGTGCTCATTTTTACGTTCAAGAATAATATTTACTTGTCAAAGTTTAATGCCAGAGTTTTGCTGGCATGCTCTCTCAAGATTCCGAGAGAGCATTAAATTTTGACATAAAAAATGCTTGGATTTCTCCAAGTAAGAAAAAGCACCACCCCACTTAAGGATTGATGCTCTCAACTAAATATCAATATTCTTTTCCTTCAAACTTGATCTTACTTTATCCGCATTTGCATAGCCAAAAAACTGATTCGCATAATCTAGTAACAATGAATTCAAAAAGATAACATCTCTTTTTACTAACTGTTTAATTTTATATCGATACACCATCGCACCAGATTTTAAAAATTTATTTGTAGGTGGTTCTATCGTATCTTCACTCCCAAATCCCAAACACGCAGATAAAGTTGGGGCATGTGGCGGATATATTATCCTTGTACCTGAACCCTTTAAGTGCTGTTTATATGCAGGACTCATTGTAATTATTGCCATATTTCTTGATAAAGGAAATATACCATAATCTTGCGGTGATACCATTTGAAGCAACATAGCATCTTCAAGCCGACCACTTTGCATTAGTGCGTTCATCTTTCTTACACCAACAGGCCCCATATATGCAGCCCATCCTCTATCAGTAATAATTAAATCCTCTTTACTATTGTTTGTTCTTACAAATACATTATACGAAAAAACAACATCTTTCACATAATTAAAAATATTAATGTTCTCGCCTTTATTTGCTATGCTAACCAAATCTTCCTTATTTTGACATTCTAAAATCTTATTCATATTTTCGTAGAAATCACCACTGAATATATCCTTAAACGGGTCATTCTCAAAAATTAATCCATCTCTTTTTAAGGTCTTATACCAGAGATTATGTTCCATATTTTCATCCTTAACTCTTAAAGTCGTAATAATTAAGTACTTCTTTATTGTTAATAAGTCCTCTGATGTTAAAGCAATATTGTAGTTTTCTTTAAGAATTTTGTTGTTCAATATATTAGCAAACTGAACCTCTATCTTGTGACATAAGTCTTTCTCAATATTCTCAGGATAATACCCTTTTTCGGAAAATACTGATTTGGTACTCCTAGACTCTATATTTCCTGAACTCAAATCATAATACTGGATTTTTTCGTCTTCACAAAAATGTCTCAAAATGAGTTGAGGAATAAAATGGCTATTAACCATATAATCACCTCTTTACTGATTTGAGTATAACATATTATGATTAATTCTGCCATCACTAATCATCTAAGGATAATCTACACTAACCGAAATTCTCTTTGTAATTAGCTTCTTTCTTCCACTCGGCATCTTTTTCAATTTCTCATGAATCTCCGGTTCAGCAAAGCAGTCCCGAGCAATTGTTATTGTGCCATCATATACATGATTTTCATTTCTATACTCAGTCTCATTCAAATTGTAACCGTCATATTCATACATGAAGGCATTCTCATCTTCTAAAACTTCCATCAGAATTTGTTTGAAGCAGTCCTTTTACAACCAAATAGCATATAGATATTAGCAATCTGTAAGTTTGATTATTGCGGTTATACCAAGTGTAAAAACGAAGAAGGCCGCTAGTACTGCGCTAGTGACCTTCATTGTTTATACGCTCTTTTCTTCTTTCTCAATATATTCCCTTAAATACTTAAACGGAAACGGAACAACAGTTAACATTCCATACCTTACAAACTCTACGCCCATAAGTGGCAATAATTCCTTAAAAATCAATTTACTACCATCTACCGCCTGTATCTCACGCACTACACAGCCTCTCTCAATTGTATACTTCATTCCATTACCAATTTCGCCAACTGAATATTTTGCATGTGTATCATCATGGTCAAAATAATTAATGTCAATATTTCCGGAAAGGTACTCGCGTCTCTCTTCTTCTCCACGCATGTAGGCATATAGCATAATACCGGTATTCTCAAAAACATAGCGGACAACTTCTTTCTTCGTAGTAATTCCTTTGAATAATCCCATTACATCGGCTTTCGTGTATTCTGCATTCACGTCGATATGCGGGATAACTATATCGATTTCTGCCTGTACTTTTATTTTATCTGTTGTATTCATTACTGTGCGAAGCCAAGTTACTACGTCTTTTCCTAGGAATCTACCTTCACTAGCTACATTCTTAAGAATGTCACCCATTGCGGCATAATCAGGCATAGAATACATATTCGTATCCTTTATAAGATTAATATTACCCTCTGCATCTTTTACTAGACCTATAGTTCCTCTATAATCATTTTTATTTTCTTCATTCAAACCGAAATAATCCATGTATTTATCATACTCTGTCATGGTAAAAAGATTTCGTTTCAATGCTTCAATTTTAAATGAACCATCCAGATGAATGGTCATGAAGTAATATGTACCATCTAAAACTACACCAAATAACCAGTCAGCTTTATATCCGTATTGACTCCAATCCACCAATGTAATTTTACCAGTAGCAATGTCCTTCTTAATTACAAGCTCTTTCAGAATATTATAAACTGCCGCTGATGATTGGTGTTTAAAATTCTCTACTGTAATATGCTGAACAACATAATCCTCCATGCTTTCTTGATGCGGGTCCACTTCCGAATCTGAATAGAAGGATTTATCATGTATATATCGTACGTTAAGCCTCTTCTTTGATAATCTTTTACCAACGCTGCATTTTACCTCTGGAATAATTTTATTAATACCATCTGCTACGTCCTGCAAATAATCTTCAGAAGTTTCAGAGTGTACAACATCCACTATATTAATTCCAGAATTCAAAACTTCCTTTTTAACAATATCCTTATATAACTCCAATGACGCACGCTTATATTCCAAAACTTCGTCAATACTATATTGTTTAAATTTAACACGAATATACTTACCAAATTCATTATGTAAGGCATTCAAAATATCATATAAAACACCCATCTTGGTACATGAAAACGTTTCATAATCCGTAAAGTCAAAGAATGTAATGCTACCCCTTTCACCATCTACGGGTTTAATAATAAAGTTTTCTCTACGGTCTTTATTTTCATTAGATACTCTTTTTAAGGTATTATTGTTATAACTGAACTCATATTGCGGATAATCCTGTAGCTTTCTTTTTTCAAATTTCATTTGCTTCTTAAGTGCCAGTGATGTCATCCTATGTGCTACCAAATTTACACACATATCATCTCCGACTTTAACCTCAAGGCACTGCATACCCCAAATAAAATTCTCCTTATCCTTATTCAGCCATGAAGGTCGAAAACATAATAATTTCCCAGACAGATTATTAAAGGATATCATTTCATCAACCGGACTCGTTAACGCATTCAAAAATAATTGTGTCAACAAATACTCCGGTATACTGCTACTTGTCATAGATTTTATAGACAAGCTATCTCCATCCTCTTTTGCATTCAACAAACGTACAAACTCAGCTCTGAAAATAGCGTTTTTAGGAAGCATAACCCAAAAACTCTTTCCACTTTCAAATTGCAGAGCTGATATCTTTATATCATCAATATCCAGAAAAGTAGCTCCACCTTTTATATATTTATCCGATGTTGTAACATAATAAAAATCATAATCTTTGTCAATGTTGGAATATTCAAACGAAGCCAGGAGTTCATTCGAATAAAGTTTCTTTATACTCATTGCAAATATCCCTCCCGATTTATTTTAGCTATAATTTCAGTTCCTATTTCTTTTCTATCAAACCGATATAAATATGGTATCTCAATAATTCTACCACTATCACTAGACGTAATTTGCATATTGTGATCAAGCATAATATTGATTATTACCGCTCTCCTTCCTCCACACTTATCTAGCTTTTCCAGGACATTTTTCTTTTCTTCTTCCGCAGATATTAACATGGTTTCTTTCCATAACTTGAAATCAACATACACGCCATTACCTAGAGTATAATCAAACAATTCAAAAAACTCCGGTGGCATTTCCTGCAACGTTACTCCTGCATATTGTTCTAAAATATATTTACCAACAACTTCGCCTAAGGCACCTTTATAAATATTATTAAACATAGGTGGCGTCAATATAAACTCATTAGGAACAAAGTTCGTTGCATATCCATGCTTTTCAAACAATGCTTTCACTCCTGGGATTTGCATAATCTCTTTCAAATGCACCTCATCCTCTGACATCTTTTGTGGAAGACTACCGTCAAACTTGATATTTATATTTTTATTATAGTCTCCTTCTTGCTCATACGAATAAGCTGTAATTTCTCCCGGTGCACACATATATACAAGCTGATATTGCGAATTCTGTTCTACTTTTTTTCTGCTTAGTGTAGGCCTCATAAGACATAGCTCACGCAATGCTTTCCAATAGTCTATGCTATCATCAGTCCAATTGCGCTTCAGCTCATTTATAATCTGCATTGCCTTCAGTGCTAATGTTCCGGCACGATTTTCCATTACGGCAATATCCAAATTTTCATTTGTCTGACCATTATAATATGTTTTACCCACTTTAACTAATTCCGCAAATTCAGGATTCAACATTCGTTGTTCCACAATAGACAAATCGTAATCTGTTAGAATGGTATTATCTACATAAATATATATATCCGGATTCTTGAAACCGGTTCTACATATTCTTCCTACCGCCTGTATTAATGTTCGAAGCGCATAATTATTTACAGACTCTGTTTTATATGGTTCTCCCTTTTTTCCTGAAAAAGTATGTCCACCGCTGAAACATATAAAAGCATCTTTGATTACCGCAATACCATCTTTACGAGAAACTTCTCCTCTTTCCATCAAGAATTCCATCTGATATACAAAACGAATTAAATCCACAGCTTCAATCCCCTTTTTACTATCCACATTCACAAGAAGATTTGTCGGCTTCTCAAGATATATGCAGTCAAAGTCTTTTTCCATATCTCCTCTATCGTAATCATTAACTGCCACGATAGTAGCATTCCCCGGTGCTTTATATTGCAAATTTTGTCCCGCACCAACTGTATTATAGGAAGATATGACAAAGAGTTTTTCTCCCTTTGACAATCTCTGTATAAACTCCGCACGCTTAGCATCATAATCTTCACTATTTATACTATATAACAGGTCTTTACCTTTTAATCCCTTGATACCATAAAGCTTAATAATAGCGTCTGCAAATTCCTCTAATAATTTAATATCAAAAAGCCCCTTATTCTCCTGTGGCAATTTATTATTAAGACACAAGAAGGATTTAACCGAATCATTTAAGATAAATGCCTTCATTACCTTTACAACACGAATAAAGTTATTCTTTGCATATTCAACGCGCTCAAATGATATTGATAATTTTTCCGCATACTTCTTTATAATTGCTTCGTTTCCGTTAAATATCTCTGATAATTCAACTCTATCATCCACATTATAAGAAACTGGCTCCACATGAATATTTACTTTGTCATAGTTTGCAACAAAAGTTTGAAATGACTCCTGCAATCTACACTTATCTGCTTCTGGCATCACATAATATTTATCCTGCAACATTCTTTTAAGATATTCCAAGTCATAATTGCCAACAACCGTATCAAGTGTTGCGGTAGCTGAAATGCCTATAATTTGAGCCTTTTCAGACAAGTGAAGTAAAATACGTTCTGGCGAATCCTGAAAATCAAATAACTGAATCTCCGAACGCATACTGTGATTAGGATCATCTATAAAATCATAATAGCGAAATCCTCTATCATAGACAGAGCGGTCAAAATACTTTAACGACATTTTTCCATTGCTGTCTTTTTTATCTTTCTTCGACTTTACCTGGTCTCCCATTACGATAGGCTTCAAATACCTTATCTGTTCTCTTGATAAATGAAACTCTGTCAACACTGACTCAATTGCATTTTCAAACGTATAATCATCATCACCCGGCCTTTTATCCTCATCCTTATGATGCTTATAATTAAACGAAAGATTTCTAGCTCCATTCTGAAAATAAGTCAAGCAGCCTTTAACACTGGCAAGCAAACTTAATACGCCACCATCTTTCTCTGTTGGTCTTCTTTTTGTAAAACGCAACCAGTTCTGTTTTGCCTTCATATCGGTATCTATATCAATAAAAGCATTTTCTCCCTCAAATACCGAATGAAACTGTAAGTCATTAAAAATAAAATTACGACTTCTATCGCCCTTACCATCTTCTTCTGTTTTGAAGCTATATTGCATCGCAAAACGGTTATATGTTTCATCAAACACACCACCAAATCCTTCTATAATTTCCATAGGATTTTTCGCGTTTTTGTATTCATCAAGATATGTTTGTTGTAACTTCGATGCAGTAGTAAGCTCTGCCGGAAAATCTCTAGTCTTCAAAGATGCATATACACGATGAAACAGACCTAAATAATCAATATGATTTTCTAAGCCTCTTGTTATAATCTGATTAAGTAACCTGTCTCTTGTTGCATCAAACTCATCTATAAAAATAATTGCATTTTTTGTAATATCATTATTGTAAAAGCTATATGTAGGTTCAATAATCGTAGTATTCCCCAAGAAAAACTTGTCCATAGACATAAAAAATATCCGTTTTTCTCTCGTATATACTGCTGGATACAATTCTCCTATCCAATGATAATCAGGATTATTAGCAATATTCTTTAACTTTTCCTTTGGTGTCCTGAACTGCTTCAGCTCGCTTTCTATCACCTTACGAAAGGCACCTTCCTGTTGCTTGCGAATAGCATCTTCTGCACTCTTGCACAAAACATTAAGAATTTCTCTACTGGTTCCTTTTAATTCACGCTTTTTATCTCTGTATTCGTTTAATAATTTTACCGAACCATGTAAATCCTTAAATTCTTGTTTCATAGTGATTGCTGTTGGAATTTTTCTGGCACGATATAACTCGTCCAATTTTTCTATAACCATATCAGCATTAGCTTCTATTCGCAAACAATATTTATCATAATCATCTGCTTTACCACGCCTTGCAAAATGTTCACGCAACTCTTTATCCGGCAAATTTTTCTTAAGGGTTGTAACAAAGAAAATCTTCTTATCCTTGAATTCAGGCGCATCATAATTGTCGACCATAAAATCCAGTACACTATATGTTTTCCCAAAGCCGGTCGGCATATCTAACAAGAACAATCCCGTATCCGTTGACTTGCAAAAATTAACAATCGCCTGTTTCATAGTATCCTCCAAGTTTTTCTTACTTTGTCATCTATTATTTATAGAATATCTGCATAATATTTCCCATTCTCCAGCGAGAAGACCACTTCTCCAGGAACAAGTTTTTCTCCCATATTTGCACATCCCATTACTGCAATTTTAAAATCCTTCTCTGTTCTTAAATCTCTGATAAGTGCATTTGAATCTCCTGCCGAGTATGTAATCTTTTGTACAAACTTTTCCGGTATTGCATCATTTTCAAATTCACACTTAAATGCATCTTTTGCAATATCCACGATTTCAGTTGCGTGATTATCATCTTTTGCAAAAATTAATGTTTTTGGAATGTATTCCCATTTTTGCTCACGACTAGGATATAAATCCTCGTAAATGGCTTTCTTATATGCCATGAGCACTTCTTTTATCTGCTTTTTGTTCACAACAGATCTATCCAATTCTGTCGCACCATATTCAACTGAAGTTCCAGCATCTATTGTTTCAGATTTTCCAGTTCTTTTAGATGTTTCTGTAATCTTAGCTCCTTTTTCAATCGTACCACCATGAGCTGTAATATCCGTAATAATTCGATATATACGAGTTGGAACATTAACTCCATCTACAACAGAATCATCATAGGTATATTCTTCAATAACATTCTTGTTAAAATATGCATATACTTCTGGTGTAGGCGTAGCTGTAAGACCAAGCACCGTTGCCTCAGAGAAATAATCCAATACCTTTTTCCACTTGCCATAAATGGATCTATGACATTCATCCACAATAATTAACTGAAAATAGTCTGGTGGAAGCTTCAAATCATTACCTAGGTCAACTAATGTCTTACTATCCTTTTCTTCATCTGCTTTAGCTTTTTCATCCTCAGCATCTTCATCACTATCATTTATTTCCTGACCAGTTAATACGCAGAATAATTTCTGAATTGTAGAAATTACAATATCACCCTTGATATCTTCTTCCTTCTTAAGTCTATTGATTGTATAAAGATTTCCCATTTTCTGCTGTTTCTTTAATTGTCATATATTCCATATTTCTTACCTCAATAAAGTTATAAAATACGACATTTTACTCTATCTTTTATTATAAGTGCAGAGACGCCGAAAATCAATCTAAATCTATACATATTTCAGCGTACAGCCCTTTACCTCTCCGCGTACAAAATTCCATAAAAATAACCTTTCAGCGCACCTGATACCAACTACGCCAAAAGGTCTATTTTTACTAGACCCGTATTCAATTTTTCAATACAAGCACATATTTTAAACCTTTTTTGTCGATATGTTTCCTTCAAAATAGGCCACAAACCCGCTTAAAATTGGCATTTCTTCGACAGCAAACACACCGTCTCCACATGTCCCGTCATCGCAAACATATCTACTGGATAATCCACCACTGCCATATATCCACACTTTTCAAAATAGCATAAATCTCTTTCTAAAGTCACAGGATTGCACGATATATATACAACTCTGTCAGGTGACAATTTAACAACTGCATCTATAAACTCTTCTGTGCTGCCACTTCTTGGCGGATCCATAAATACTACGTCAGACGTCATTCCATTGTCAGCCATCTTAACCATAAATTTTCCGGCATCATCACACGTAAATTTTATGTTTTTGATTCCATTTATCTTAGCATTATTATATGCATCTTTAACAGCATCAGGATTCAATTCCACACCAATTACTTCCTTCGCCTTACTACTTGCAGTAATACCTATAGTTCCAATACCACAATATGCATCAATAACCATTTCATTGCCTGTAAGTCCTGCTAACTTAATTGCTTTATTATATAAGACTTCTGTCTGAACAGGATTAACCTGATAAAATGATTGTGGTGAGATTCTATATCTGTTACCACACAATTCATCTTCGATATATCCTTTTCCATATAATACAATATCACGTTTGCCCAGAACCATACTTGTTTTCTTATCATTTACATTAATTACGACCGTAGAAATCTCAGGATGCAATTTTCTTAAGGCTTTAACGAAATTATTCTTAGACGGAAGAATTGGTGACACTAATACTAAAATTACCATAACCTCACCTGTCTTATGACCAGTTCTTACTAATATATGTCTTAGAAGTCCGTATCCTGTATCCTCATCATACACCTTTATTTTAAATGATTTTAACAGACCTTTTATGCTCTGTATAATTTCATCAGCATTTCTATTCTCAATCATACAGCTTTCAACATTTATTATTCTGTGAGAATTGTTTTCATAGATTCCAGACAGAATCTCTCCATGTCTGTTTCTTCCTAATACTGCGTGAACCTTATTTCTATAATTAAATGGATTGGCCATTCCAATAATCGGTTTTACTTCACAATGTTTATTAAGAAGTTTTCTTACCTGCTTCTCTTTTAATTTAAGCTGCTCCTTATATGGCATATCAATGTATTCACAGCCACCACATTTAATAGAATATGGACAGACAGAAGATTTATGTGAATTCTTTAAACTTACATTTTTAACATTTATATTTTGTTTACCTGCATTCCTTAAACTGTTATTTTTACTATTAACATTTTGTTTACCTGCATTCTTTAAACTGTTATTTTTACCATTAACATTTTGCTTACCTGCATTTTGGACATCATTATTTTTGCCATTTATATTTCCTGTATTTTTATTTTTTATATTAACATTTTTATTAAACTTATTATCTTTTTTATCCTGCATTTTATATGACCTTTCTTATCTGTATTTTTAACCGATAACATTTTGTACTTCTATTAATGTAACACAATAAAGCAAATAAAGCAACGAAACAGTCCTTGTCATTTCCAATTAAAAATAGTAAAATTATTAAGATTATTTTGAAAAATATAATTATATAATTTAGACTAGTGTGATTAATATACAAAGATTGAGTATTTAAAATTTTCAAATTCTGTTATATCATTATTATATAATTTAATACACTCATCTAAAATCCTACATTACCGGAGGTTTAAACTTGAAGATTACAATTATCTGCGTTGGTAAAATTAAAGAAAAATATCTGTCAGATGCAATAGCTGAATATTCTAAAAGGCTTTCTAAATATTGTAAACTTGAAATAATTCAATTGCAGGATGAGAAAACCATTGAAAATGCATCTGAGACTGTTAACAGACAGATTAAAGATAAGGAGGGCGAACGTATTTTAAAAAACATTTCCGATGACTCATATGTTATTACCCTCGAAATCAATGGCGAAATGATTTCTTCCGAGAAAATGGCACAGAAAATCAATTCATTAGGAATTGCAGGCACAAGTCACATTACTTTTATAATCGGAGGTTCACTTGGTTTATCTGAAAATGTGTCAAATCGTTCAGATTACAAATTAAGTTTTTCAAAAATGACATTTCCACACCAATTGATGCGCGTAATTTTGTTAGAACAGATTTATCGTTCATACAGAATTATTAACAACGAACCATATCATAAATAATTTATAATATAATCCATATGAATTATACAATAAACAATTTATAACGTTTATTCATATGAATTATATTATAAAAGTTAAAATCTGCTAATTTTAAAGTATTGTTATATAACACCTTATTTCACAATACTTTTATAAATCTGATATATTCATTTACTTTATATTGCAATTCATATATAATCTTACTAAATCAAATAATTATAATTACTATTTATTTTATTATTTTTATTAATATTTCTATGGCAGCAATGAAAATGTATGCAGAAACGGAGGTTAATATGCCATACTGTCCTAAATGTAAATACAAGTATGTTGAGGGTAAAACTATTTGTCCTGATTGTGAATGTGAGCTTGTAGATGAGCTTGACAATGATTCAAATACATCTGAGGATGCATTTACAAATGATAATTCAGGCGAAGATTTTATATCTAACGCAGGTAAACAATATATTACTAAATCAGATAAATATAAAGACCTACATTCTTCGTCATTATCACTTATAATTGTAGGTGTCTTAGGTGACATTTTCTTAATTCTCAATGCTCTTGATGTATTGCCAATTCATTTTGCATTTGAGGGACTTTCAGGAATTCTGTTCTATATAGTTATGGGAGCTTTACTGAATGTTTTCCTTATTGGTGGAATTGTATCTTTAAAAAGTGCAGGAAAGATTAAGAGTGAGATAAAGTCAGAAGAGGACTTCACTTCTTCAGTTATCTCTTATATAACTGATACATATACAAAAGACTCCATCGACGAACATTTCTCTTCGACCGATGAAGCCAATCTTTATTTTGAACGTGAAGCATTTATTAAAAAGGCAATATCTGATAAATTCGGTGAACTGGATGAAGCATATCTTGATAAGCTTATTGAAGATATCTACCAGCAAATTTTTGAGTAAGTACTAATTGTGTTTCACTTCACCAAATACGCTATCACATAGCTCTTTACAATATTGCAATGAAAATACTGAATCTCTTAATATAATTTCATTTTGAGCGGCTAATTCTTCGGAATAGTCGCTTAATTTATATGTAGTAATCTGCCCACGCCCACTAATCATCTGTGTAACAAGTGGAATTGCACTATAATCTTTTACATAAAAACTTCCATCTGAATTTTTAGCTACTATTACTTTTGCCATTGCACCAATCATACGATCCGCAACACCTCGTCCGTAATCACTTGTGGCATTGATGAAATTACCTATTGAGTAATATACTAATGCTCTATTTCCATTCGATGCCTCAACCCATTTCACAGGTTCTATAACATGTGGGTGTGTTCCAATAATAAGGTTTGCACCCAGTTCCGTAAAATATTCTGCCCATTTTTCCTGTTCTGCCGTCTCATTATGTGTATATTCTGTTCCCCAATGAGGACATACTATTATAAAATCCGAAATCTGCTTTGCAATTTCCATATCTTTAGCTATTTTCCCACCGTCTAACAGATTTACACAATATGGCATATCAGACGGAAGCGAAATTCCGTTTGTTCCATATGTATAATTCAGAATAGCAACTTTTATTCCATTTACTTCTCTTACATAGACATTATTCTGCTCCTCCTGTGATTCATTAATTCCTATAACTCCCATATCCGGATGCGAAGTTCTCCAATAATTAATGCAATTTAATATACCACGTCTGCCCTTATCAAGTGCGTGATTTGTAGCATGTAGAACCACATCAAAACCAGCTTCTACAAGTGCATCTCCAACTTCATATGCCCCATTAAATGCAGGATAACCTGATAATCCTAGCTCTGTTCCTCCAAGTATTACTTCCTGATTAACCAGTGCAAGGTCCGCCTCTTCAATATCGTTTCTTACATTTCTAAATAAATGGCTATAATTATAACTGCCGTCTTCCATTAAACCACTATCGCTTACCGGTGTATGAAGCAGCACATCTCCAACCATCACTAATGAAAATTCTGTAGCATTATCATTATTCTGACTATCACTTTTATCCTGTGTGCCACCTAATGTACTGCCACTTAACGAATTACTATCATCTTCTGAATTTATCTGATTCCCCGACTCATCGGTTGTCATATTTTCTGAGTCATCAGAAGCTGTACCATTTTCTGAGTCATCAGTAATTGTAGTACTTTCCAAATTACTAGCAGTTATACTGCTTGATGATTCTAATGCTGCAACTTCCTTAGCAGAATTACTTTTACTGCCACACCCTGTTGTCAGTATTAATGTCAGAATAATTATACACAGTAATACATTATTTATTTTCTTCATCTGTTTACCTCATTCTTTATTCGTTAACTTCGTACTTATCTGTTAACTTAGTCTTTATACATTAACTATAACTCATTGTCTAATAATATTTTGGGGCTCTCCATTAATAAATGCTCTAAGATTATCCTTAACAATATTTAATAATCTCTCTCTTGTCTCAAGTGGTGCCCATGCTACATGTGGTGTAATTGTAATATTTTTTGCATGCAGAAGTTCGCAATCTTCTGCCATCGGTTCTGTTGTAAGTACATCAATTCCCGCACCTGCAATTACTCCGTTATTAAGAGCCCTACATAAAGCATGCTCATCAACGACACCGCCTCTTGATGTATTGACAAAATAACAGTTACTCTTGCATTTACTTAGGAATTCTTCATTTATCATTTTCTCTGATTCATTATTCAATGGACAATGTACTGTTATGATATCCGAATTCTTCGCAATATCATCGATACTTCCATATCTTATATTACTATAATTATTAAATTTTTTCTTAATTATATTATTTACATTTTGCTCATTCCTTGAAAATGCAATAATATTCATATTAAATGCTTTCGCAATTTCACATACCTTCTGACCTATACTTCCAAAACCTATTACACCTATGGTTTTATCGGCTAACTCACTCATATTATATATAAATGGCGAGAATATTTTACTATTCTTCCATCCATTATCTTTAACAAAATTATCATACTTTGCTACCTTATTATAATAATTCATTATTAATGCAAACGTATGCTGTGCAACTGCATCTGTCGAATAACTTCCTGCATTGCATACAGTAATATTTCTGGCATTAGTATATTCTAAATCCACATTATTGTATCCTGTTGCAAATAATCCAATATATTTTAACTTTGTTGCGTTTCTTAAGGAATCTTCGTTGAGTAAAATCTTATTACATAATATCACATCGGCTTCTTTAAGTCTCTCTGGTAATTCCTCACGTTTTGTTAATGGATAGGTTATAACATCTCCAAATTCACTTAATGAAGATAAGTCTAAATCACCCTTGCTGATTGTATCACAGTCAGGTAATACTATTGTAAGTTTTTCATTCTGCATAAACTGCTCCTTTTCATTAAATATTATATATTTCCTATAATACAACAAAAGGAGCCGTAAATACAGCTCCATCTGTTATATATACAATCTTATTTATTTTGAAAGAAATTCGTGAATTCCTTTAGCACCTGCTTTACCAGCTTCCATTGCAAGGATAACTGTAGCAGCACCTGTAACGGCATCTCCACCTGCATATACTGCTTCTTTAGTAGTCTTACCCGTTTCATCAGCAATAATACATTTTCTTCTGTCTGTATCAAGTCCAACTGTTGTTGAAGAAATTAATGGGTTTGGTGATGTACCAAGTGACATAATTACTGTATCTACATCCATTATGAATTCTGAACCAGGTACTTCAACCGGTTTTCTTCTTCCAGATGCATCAGGCTCACCTAATTCCATCCTAATACATTTCATTCCTTTAACCCATCCTTTTTCATCTTCAAGAATCTCAACAGGGTTTGTTAATAAATCGAATATTACGCCTTCTTCTTTTGCATGATGTACTTCTTCAACTCTGGCTGGAAGTTCTTCTTCACTTCTTCTGTACACGATATGTACTTCTGCACCAAGTCTTAAAGCTGTTCTGGCTGCGTCCATAGCAACGTTACCACCACCTACAACTGCAACTTTCTTACCTGCAACTATTGGAGTATCATATTCTTCTTTGAAAGCTTTCATAAGATTACTTCTTGTTAAATATTCATTTGCTGAAAATACACCATTTGCACTTTCACCTGGAATACCCATGAATCTTGGAAGACCCGCACCTGAACCGATAAATACTGCGTCAAATCCTTCTTCATTAAGCAATTCATCAATCTTTGTAGAGTGACCGATTACAACGTTTGTCTCAATCTTAACGCCTAATTTCTTAACATTTTCTATTTCATGTTTAACTACCGTATCTTTAGGTAGACGGAATTCAGGAATACCATATACTAAAACTCCACCCGGCTCATGAAGAGCCTCGAAAATAGTAACATCATATCCTAATTTAGCCAAATCTCCAGCACAAGTAAGTCCTGAAGGACCTGAACCTATAACTGCAACTTTCTTACCATTTGATTCTGCGGCTTTTTCAGGCTCAATTCCATTTTCTCTTGACCAGTCTGCTACAAATCTTTCAAGTTTACCAATTGATATTGGTTCACCTTTAATACCGCGGATACATTTACCTTCACACTGGCTTTCCTGAGGACATACACGTCCACATACAGCTGGAAGTGCAGATGATCTACCGATAATCTTAGCAGCCTCTTCAATATTTCCATCTTCGACTTCTTTGATAAAGCTTGGAATATCTATAGAAACAGGACAACCTTTCTGACATTGTGGATTCTTACATTTAAGACATCTGCTTGCTTCTTCTTTAGCTTCTTCCATATTATATCCTAAACAAACTTCTTCAAAGTTTGTTGCTCTTACTTTAGGATCCTGTTCTCTTACAGGTACTTTCTTTAATACGTCCATTATTTGTCACCTCCACAGCCGCAACCGCCGCCCTGATGTGTATCACCTTCGCGGAGTTTTAATAATGCTCGGCCTTCTTCAGTTTTATACATCTGCTGTCTCTTCATAGCCTGATCAAAATCAACCTTATGTCCATCGAATTCCGGACCATCAACACAGGCAAATTTAACTTCATCACCAACGATTACACGACAGGCACCGCACATACCTGTTCCATCAACCATAATTGGGTTAAGTGAAACTATAGTAGGAATATTTAATTCTTTAGTAAGTAAACATACGAACTTCATCATAATCATTGGTCCGATTGCTACGCAGACATCGTATTTTTTACCCTGGTTATTTACTAAATCTTTGATAGCTTCAGTAACCATACCCTTGAAACCATATGATCCATCGTCTGTTGCAACGATAAGATTGCCAACTTTCTTCATCTCTTCTTCTAATATTAAGATATCTTTAGTCTTAGCACCTACGATAACGTCTGCTTCTATACCATGCTCATGTAACCATTTAACCTGTGGATATACAGGTGCAGTACCAACACCACCGGCTACAAATAAGAATTTCTTTTTCTTTAATTCTTCTAAATCTTCATTAACAAATTCAGATGGCTGACCAAGAGGTCCTGTAAAATCTCTAAATGCATCTCCTGTCTTTAATTTTGACATCTTCTCTGTTGATGCACCAATTACCTGAAATACAATTGTAATTGTTCCATTTTCTCTGTCATAATCACAGATTGTTAAAGGAATTCTTTCGCCTTTTTCATCAAGTTTAGCTATAATAAACTGTCCAGGATTACACGATTTGGCAATTCTTGGAGCTTCTACGTCCATTAAGTAGATGTTATTAGCTAATTCTTCTGCTTTTAATATCTTGTACATACTTATCCCACTTTCTATGTTATTCTGTTAATTTATATTTTCCAGCATTTTCTGTATCTTTTTCAAGAACTACAAGTGTACTGGTAACAGTATCTACACCATAATAAACCACTTTGACTGTTTTGTCACTAGAATCTTTCTCTGTGGCATTAATTACATAATATTCTACATTGTCTATATCAGCAATGCAATTATAACTGAAAGTCAGATTCAAACCTTCTTTTGTTACATATTGTTCTTCATTGACTTTAGCTGCTATATTGTTATTTTCAACATAATTCTTAAGAATCACAAGTGCATCATCGTATGTTATAGCACTGTTTAATTCTAATTGATATACGTTTTGTGTAACTTCACTTTCCACACCTGACTCAGATACTAATATTGCGGAAAAAATATTCTTTCCTCTTAACATCTTAACAGGCTCTGTATACTCTGTATCTGATGTAGTCGGTGTTGTAGGTGTTGTACCATAAGTATAATAACACTTCATTCCCTCAGGAACTGTAATTGTTATCTCTGTATTCTCTGTATATTTACCTCCATCTGGTGTAACAACCGGAGCAGCAACCGTATTAGGCTTAATATTATAAGTTGCACTGGCAACTTTACTTGTAAGACCTTTTTCATTTACCGCAATTGCTTTTACAGTTATCTTTCCCTCTTTATTAAGGTTAATATCTTCTGTATACTGCGTACTTGATGTTGTAGGCTCTGTTCCATCTAATGTATAATATATCTTATTATCATCACTTATTAATTTAATTGAAATATACGTATCATAATCTCCCTCTTTCTCACTAAATCTAGGAGTTGCTACATTATATTCTGAAAGTTGTGATTTAATTGACACATCATCTATACTGTCAATCAATGCAGTTATCTCATCACTCATACCTTTAGCATCATATATTTCAACTAATTTTTCATAATACTCATATTCTTTTGGAGATAATTCTATAAGTTCCTTAAGAACACTTATCTGTTTATCTTCTGTTCCATCCATATTTTCGTAAGTTGCTAATAATGATTTATTAACCTTAATTTTCTCATTCTTATTATCAGCAATCTTTTTAGCTTCTAGGAATTTAGCAAGAGCATTATCATAATCTTTAGACGTGTAATAATCATATCCTGTATTATATACACTTGTAAATGAATCTTTACCGGTATCTTTATTTAATACACTAAGTAACAATATTGCAATTACAACAACAATTGTTGCAATAACGCCAAATATTATCGCTTTCACCTTAAATGCTTTTTTTTCTGATTGATTTTCATCTTCTTCGGTATCATCAGGTCCATAATTATTATTCTGATTAAAATTCATTCCATCTACCTGATAATCATTTAATTTAGCAGTATCCTTAAGATTCTGGATATCTACTAATGATATCTCTGCTTCAACATCATGGTCTGGCATAGTATCAACATAATAATCATCATCTAAATAATCCATATCATTATCATCAAAACCGTCTGAGCCATTAATTTTACGTGTATTTCCATCGTTTTTACTTTTTCTATATTGTTTAGAATTATTAGACTGATTTGTCGCACCATAGACATTCGTTTTATCATTTCTCGTCGAATTTCTATATCTGTTTAAATCACCCTTCTTATTTTCCTTCTTTTTATCTTCGTCAATCTCGTTCATTAATTCTCCGACATTGTTAGCTAATTCAGCTTCAATTAAATTGAAATCAGGTACAACCTGGATAGGTGTACCACATTTCAGACAAAACGCCTGATTATCTTTACACTCTTCTCCACATCTGCTACATTTCATGGTTACTCCATTCCGTCTGAATCAGACTTGTTATTTTAACTTAAACATATATACTATACCATAAGTCAAATTGGCAGGCAAGGAAAATTTATCCCAGCCTGTTATTTGTATGCATCCAAAAGAAGTGCAGGAATATAAGTTCCCACACTTCTTTATAATACAAATTATGTAATATATATTTTTATCTAAAATTAATATACTAATTATATTTTACTTTCTTTCTGTTCTTACATGTCATTAATATGATTGAACAGATGAATGTAACTAACTGTGCTGCCATCATTAAAATGAAGCCGATTCCAAAACCTGCTGTTATAGTCATCATATATTCTTCTGATATTAAGAAACCTAACATATCATTGAACATATCTTTTATAATATCAAGAAGCTTAAAGCACCATAAATATCCGATATATCCACCAAGCCCTAACTTAATTAAGCTGAATAACATAATAAGAACATATGCACCTCTTCTTCGTACAACTACAAGTAATATAAACTCAATAACAGCGAATACTACCAATGCTACACCTAAACCAATAGTACAATATCTGATTGTTTTAGCAACATTAATTGATTTATGGTCATCATTAACCCATACCTCATCCTCATCGACACCTGATTTAATGATATCTATTCCTGTTATTGATTCTTTCTGGCTTTTCTCACCTTTAACCTTTGCTTCCATTGATAAGTAGTTCATAAATAATGTTGCACATGAAAGAATAGTTGCTATTAGTACAATTGCACTAAATAAGAATCTCTTAAATGAGAACTTATTAGCTTTTTCAGTTTGTTTCTGAGCACCATAATTAGTATTCTCAGCAAACTGATTTACATTTGGATTTGAATTTACATTCTGAACTCCATTAGAGAACTGATTGTCATTTTCAAACTGGCTTCTGGCAAAACTATTATCAGGCTGATTGTCAATCTGATTATTCTGGACGTTATCGTAATTATCCTGTGTCTTAGATATTTCAACCGGTTCTATTGTATCTTCAGTATTTTTAGTTTCTTCCTGATTAACCTCTTCTACATTCTCATTCTTCTCATCTTCAACATTGTTATCTGCTTGCTGGAAGAACGAATCTGAAAGATTATCAGACAAATTATCACCTGAATTCTGATTATCATTTTCTTTAACAACTTCGTCATTTTCCTGCGCAATTTCTTTTGACAAATTAATGGCTTCTGCCTGTGATTCGCCTATCTTTGCGCCGCAACTTACACAAAATACTGCATCATCATCATTTTTTGCTCCACATTTTTTACAAAACATTTCTCTTAACCTCTTTTCCTCTTTTTTTCATATGTCCTTTATTATTTTATATTAATTAAATACATTGTCAAGATTTAATTATTACTTCTAATTATTACTTCATAGTAGTTACTTTTACCGTGCAATATAACACTTTACCATTAACCTTTGCAGTAATAGTTGTGGTTCCCGCCATTCTAGCTATTACTCTTCCATTTGATGTTACTGTAGCTACTCGTTTGTTATTAGAATACCACTTGATATTCTGTGTTGCTCCAAATACATCTAAATCATAGCTATCATATTGTTCAAGTGTAATATAAGTTGCATTTAATGCAAGAACTATTACTTCACATGAACTTTCCACACCAGTTTCATTAGAAATAGCATATATTTCTGTGTTACCCTGTCCTCTTGCTGTTACAGTACCATTTGCTGAAACAGTTGCAACAGATGTATCTCCTGATACCCATGTAACGCTTTCTGTAGATTTTGTAGGTTTAATTCTGGCTGTTAATGTTCTTGTCTGGCCAGGTAACATCGTAATACTCTTAGAATTTATCGTAACGCCTGTTGCAGGTACAGTTGGTTTTACAGTAACTTTACATACGCCTACGACATTATTGCCATCAACTGATGTAGCATATACTTTACATATTCCTGCCTTAACACCTGTAATCTCACCTGAATAATCTACTGTTGCTATTGATGAATCTGAACTGCTCCATTCTACTTCCTTATATGTAGCATCGGCAGGTGCAACACTTACCGATACCTTTGCACTTTTGCCTTCAGCAATCGATACATTGCTTGGATTTATCATAATGGAAGTTATAGGTTTTATAACTTCTATAGTCGCACTGTCAAAAATACCACTTCCATCTGTGGCATATGCATATATTGTAGCTCTTCCAATATTTTTAGCTGAAATTCTTCCATTAGCATCTACTGAAATAATACTGCTATTAGATGAAGTCCATCTTAATTTTCTATTTGTAGCACTTTCTGCTGACACTGTAGCTGATAACTGTTTAGAATCACCAATGTTCATTCTTGAAATGCCTGCATTAATCTTAACAGATGATACGAATTCCTGGACTGTTACCTGACAGCTCGCTATAAGTCCTCTTTCTTCTGTCTTAGCAATAATAATTGCTATACCACCTTTTTTACCAGTAACAACACCATTTGCATCAACACTTGCTACTGTGTCATCACTTGAAGAATAGATTACATTCTTATTATCTGCATCAGCAGGTGTAATTGTAGGTATAATTATGAATTTGTCGTCCTTCATAATTGTCTTGGAATTAACATTTAATGATATTCCTGTTATTGGCTGAAGAACAGTAACGATACATTTTGCCATTGCACCGCTATCCTGACTTGTTGCTGTAATTACACAGTTACCTGCTTCTATAGTAGTAACTTTACCATTCTGGTCGACTGTTGCTATAGAAGTATCATTTGATGACCATGATATTTTTTTATTCATTGCATTATCAGGAAGTGCTGTTGCATTAAGCCAGAATTCAGTTCCTTTTCTTACTGTAATGCTGTCATTACTTATTGCAATGCTTGTAACAGGCTGATATACAGTTACGTTACACATTGATGTAGCACCACTGTCCTCTGATTTAGCAAGAATTGTTGCAGAACCACTGCCAACTGCTGTTACCATACCCTCATCATTTACAGTTGCAACGTTTGTATCACTTGATGTCCAGATGATTTTCTTATTAGTTGCATCTTCAGGAGTTATCTTTGTAGTAAGTCTGAACTGCTCATTTAATTTCAATGTAATATTTGTATAATCTAAATCAACTGCCGTAACAGGATTATTTATGTAGAATTCACAGGTATCAATAAGGTTTCCGTTATAACCTGTATCTACTGTCTTAACAATAATTGTTGCTTTACCAGGTTTATGGAATGTAACCAAACCATTTTCTCCAACTGTTGCAACATCCGGTGCTGATGAAGTCCAGGTTACGTCTCTGTTAACTCCATCACCTGCCGGAAGAATTGTATACGTAAGCTGATATGTTTTAGTAGCAAGACTTGTTGTAACTGTATTTATATCCATCTTAATTCCTGTAACCGGTTCTCTTACTGATACTGTACATGAAGCTACTTTTATTCCATCTTCAGTAACCACCGATACAACTGCCTGTCCGCCTTTAACACCTTTAATTATTCCCATATCATCTACTGTAACGATTTTCTCATCTGATGATACCCATTTAACGTTGGTATTATCCGGTCTGCTTGGATTAAAGGTTACAATAAGTCTATACTGTGAACCTTTTATTATCTCTACTTCTGACGGAGAAATAACTACATCTAATACAGGTTCTTTAACATATACTTCACAGGTTGCAGTCTTAGCAACTCCGTCTATAATCTGTGTTGCTGTAATTGTGGCCTGACCTTTTGCTTTAGCCTTAACTGTAGCAAGATATTTATCATTTCTGCTCGGTGTTACAGTAACTATTGATTCATCTGATGACTTCCATGTAACACTTGCTGCAGAGTCTGTCACAATTGCTGTTAAATCAAATGACTCGTTAGCATTTAATATATGTTCTGACTCACTAAGTGCAAATGAATCAATTACATTAATTGTAATACTTGCTGTCTGAATATCTGTTGTTCCAAATACTTCCGGATTAACAACACTTGCGGTAATTGTTGCCTGACCCTTACTTACTGCTGTAAGTACACCATCTGCAGAAATTGTGGCAACTCCTGTATCACTTGAAGTCCAGTTTACTGACTTTCTATCACCCTCACATATATTAGTATCCAATGTAAGTGTATCACCAACTGCAATTGATTTAGATGATGAAGTAATTGCAAAATCAACTGAAACCGGAATATTTCTTACCGGTGATGGCTGTAAACTGTACCATTCATCATTCTTATCTAATGTATAGATATATAAGAATGTTTTTCCTGCTGCCTTACCATATGCTGTTCCATCCCTATCTACTGAAACTACTTCAGGATTATCACTTTCAAATATTACATTTGATGCATGTCCTGCGTTAGTAGTTAAAGTATAATATTCTTTATAACCGATATTTAATAATGAATCTGTCTCTTTAAATTTAGCATTAACTGCTACTCTGAAACTCTCACTCTGTCCGTCATCAGTCACTGCAGTAATCTTAGCCTTACCTGCACCAGCCAATGTTAAGACGCCATTTCCACTTCCATCATCTGTGACTGTCACTACAGAATCATCACTACTTGTCCATTTAACAGGATTATCTGAATTAGTAATAATATTTGGTACTGTCCAGTCATCTTCATATGGAGCTGTTGGAATGCTTGCTTCATTTATCTTGAATTTTACAACAACCGTTCTCTCTGATTTAGTTGTTATCTCATAATCTCCGTCATCTGTTGACACAACCTTTGTAAATGTAGCAGATATAGTAGCTTTACCTGCACTTATGGGTTTTAACACTGCTGTAGATTCTGTACCCTCAGAATTCTGCGATACATCTACAATACTTCTATCTGATGATTCCCACGTGATTGAACCACCATTCTCTAAGCTTATGTATTCATCTTTTTCCGAATCATATGCCTGTGCCGTCCATGTTACCGGACTACTTCCCACTTCCCATGTGCCATCATTTAATTCATCTCCCGTAATATTTACCTTAACAGACTCGGCAGATGCAAATCTTGATGCAACAAAGAATATTATTACACCGACTAATAACATCGTAGCAATTTTATATACCGTTTTGACATTTCTAAGATTCTTAAAATTTATTTTTCTGATATGTTTCATATTTCGCCTCTATACCTTTCAATCCATTTTTTGGATATTGATTATATTAATAATGCATCAGAATGCCCATAAAATAATAGATGAATTTTTTATATTATTACGTCAATCTGATACAATATAAATCGACATATTTTCCATAAAACATTATATCAAATATAAAATATAAAATCAATGAGTCAAATGCATTGCACCTGACTCATTGTTAATATTTATTTACTTTATTAATATAGTTATATATTAGTCTTCTTCATCATCCGGTCTGTCCCAATTATGATATACAGCCTGAACGTCATCATCTTCATCAAGTAAATCTAAGATTCTGTTCATTTTCTTAATATCATTTTCATCTGTTAATTCAACCCAAGTCTGTGGAATCATTGTTACTTCTGCTGAAACCATTAATATTCCACTATTTTCAAGTGCTTCTCTTACTGCACTGAAATCTTCAGGTGTTGTGGTTATCTCAAAACTGTCTTCTTCTTCGGCGAAGTCTTCTGCCCCTGCATCGATAGCTAACATCATAAGCTCATCTGCATCACCAGTATATTCTTCTTTATCAATTATAATCTGACCTTTTTTATCAAACATAAATGATACACATCCCTGTGTTCCGACATTTCCACCGCCTTTAGTAAATGCATTTCTTACATTAGAAGCTGTTCTGTTCTTATTATCTGTTAATGCATCAACTATGATAGCTGAACCATTTGGTCCATATCCTTCATATGTAACTGTAACGTAGTTAACTGAGTTAGCATCACCTGCTGCTTTCTTAATGCCTCTGTCAATTGTATCATTAGGCATATTATTAGCCTTTGCTTTAGCTATAACATCACGTAATTTGCTATTGTTAGCAGGATCAGGTCCTCCCTCCTTAACAGCTACAGCTATTTCTCTACCTATAATTGTAAAGATTTTACCCTTTGCTGCATCGTTTTTCTCCTTTTTATGCTTGATATTCGCAAATTTTGAATGTCCTGACATACTTTACCTCTTTCCTTATATTTAGTATTCTATGCACCGGCTTAAGATTATTAATACCTTTTGTCGATGTTTTAATTATTTTATATTATAAGCCTTTAGCTTTATAAACATATTTATTCGTCATCTGATAATGTAATAAGTACAACCGAAATCATTCTGTTTTTTACGCTCAGAACTTTATACTTGACATTATCAATTACAATCTCCGGTCTTTCATCATTTTCAAGAATTCTTTCGAATTTTGAAACCAGATATCCATTAATTGTCTCGCAATCCTCGTCAAATTTAATATGAAGCTTTTCTTCTATTTCTTCAAGTGAGGTGCTTCCTTTAACAACATAAGCACCGTCCTCACGTCTGACAATATTTACATCTTCTTCGTCATATTCATCTAAAATATTTCCGACAATCTCTTCTAAGATATCCTCCATAGCAACTATACCAGAAGTCTGTCCATACTCATCAACAACTATTGCCATATGTATCTTCTCTGACTGCATTGTTTTAAATAATACATTGATTTTCTTAGTCTCCGGTACAAACGATGCCTTTCTTACAAGTCCCGGAATATCTGAAATCTTCTTCATATCGTTGACTTCACGTTGTGCCTCTGACATTATATCTCTGAAGTTAACAATACCTATAATATTATCAATATTCTCAATATATACAGGAAATCTTGAATTATTAAGTCCAAGAATATATTCTGCTGCATCACATAGAAGCATCTCTCCATCTACACATACCATAGCTGTTCTGTGCGTCATTATATCTTTAGCTTCCTTATCACCGAATTCTACTATGTTACTTATCATCTTGGCCTCGCTTGCAAGTAATACTCCCTGCACATGGCCCTCGTTTATTACAGAAATAATATCTTCTTCAGTAACATTTTCTTCGGGTTCATTAGGATCAATTCCAAATATTTTAAGAATCATATCAGCAATTACTGAAACACAGAATGTAACCGGCATCAAAACTACTGTCATCATATATGTGATATTAGTAAGTTTTAATGATATTCCCTTAGAATGTCTGGCTCCTAATTTCTTAGGAATAATTATTCCAAATACCAATAAAACAATTACCCATAAGACTGCCATTCCAATTCTTAAAAGTGCCTTATCTGTCTTAAAACCGATACATATACCTGTAACTAATGTTATTAATACTGATACTGCCTGTACTGTGTTAATGAACCTCGCCGGATCATCTATTATTTTATTAACTTTCTGATATGTTTTCTCATTCTTCTCTTTTATTTCTTCAAGTTCGTTTTCGCTGATATTTTGTACAGCCGAACTATATAAATAAACAATTATTGTTAAAACAAATAATATTGCTACTGCTAAAATAATCCATATGGGGCTACACCCGTCCATTTGAATTTACTCCTTTTACCTTTTGATTAATATATATGACTGCATAATAATACTTTTTATTCTTTAAAGTAATATTCTGCACTCACTTCTTTCAGTGCTATTATGCACTAATAACAGAAAATATATCATTTTATTACTTATTAGTCAATATTTTATGTATTTAATTCTAAACTAACAAGCAATGCTCTATCAACCTTATTTAATATTTCTTCGTCCAGATGACATACTTTATCTTTCAATCTTTTCTTATCAATTGTCCTGAGCTGTTCTAACAGAATAACCGAATCTTTTACCATATTATATCTCCTGCTATCTAATTCTACATGTGTAGGCAGCTTTGCTTTATTCATTTTAGATGTGATGGCTGCACATATTACAGTAGGACTATGCTTATTGCCCATATCATTCTGAATTATAAGCACCGGTCTGATTCCTCCCTGTTCTGAACCAATAACAGGTCGCAAATCAGCATAATATACATCTCCTCTTCTAACTATCAACGAATTCACACTCCATATTTTACCTTTATATTTAAGTAAATTTACTCTATCAATAGTATTGCCTAAAAAAGGGTGTATATTCTATTTTTATCTATAAACTTTTATTTCATCATACTCACGTCATATATATCATCAAAATAATCCTTAGTACATACAATTTTGCCATTTCTGTAATATACTCTTGGCATACGCTTTCCTAAATCACATACAACCTCATAATTAAATGTATCGCCTGCAATTTCTGCCATCTTCTCTGTTGTAATCTCCTCATTGCCTGATTTACCGATAAGAATAACTTCATCTCCCGATGTCACACCATCTATATCAGTAACATCAACCATAAACTGATCCATACAGATTCTACCAAGAATATTAGCCTTTTTTCCTCTTATAAGGACATAGCCTTTATTAGAAAGACTTCTTCTGTATCCATCTCCATATCCTACCGGAATTGTTGCTATCTTCATTGGCTTATCTGCAACAAATGTACCGCCATAACTTACTTCTGTACCTGTTTCAATATCTTTAACATATACAACATGACTTCTTAGACCTAATGCCGGTGTAAGTTTTACTGAACTCTTATCGACTTCATCAGATGGATACAATCCATACATTGCAATACCTGCACGTACAGCATCCATATTTGCAGAATTAATCTCCATCATGGCTGCACTGTTTGAACAATGCTTCACAGGTATATGTATTCCCTCTTCTTCAAGTCTGTCTGTGAAATTCTTGAATCTTTCAAACTGTTTCATCGTCTTAGACTTATCCGTCTCATCTGCTGTTGCAAAATGTGTAAATATTCCCTCGATTTCAACATTATCAAGCTTACTTATCTTCTTAATGGTTTCAATGCTTTCTTCACAATCTTTAAAACCAATTCTACTCATTCCGGTATCTACTTTAATATGAAGTTTTGCCATTCTTCCAAGTTTCTTTGCTGCATCAGAAGCAGCCATAGCCGATTCCATTGTAAATATAGCTGGTCTCACATCATTTTCAACAACTCTTTCCATCTGGCTGTCATGAGTATATCCGATAACATATACAGGTTTTTTTATTCCATTTTCTCTTAGATTAACAGCTTCATCTATCGTTGCAACCGCATACGCATCTACTAAATCATTTATTGTATATGCTATAGGTACTGCTCCATGTCCATATCCGTCAGTTTTAATTACTGCAATTACCTTTGTTCCTTCCTTTATATTATTCTTAAGATTTGTTACATTATTATATATAGCATCTAAATTAATTGTTACACATACTCTGTAATATTTTTCCATTGTGTTCATTTTTTACACTTCTCCATTTCTATATTTTAAGATTTGTGTAATGGCATCATTAATATCTGAAGCAATCATTCCATAATCTGATTTACTCTTTTTCGCATAGTCACCTGCCAATCCATGTAAGTATACACCCATACAGGCAGCTTCGTAAATACCTAATATTTGTGATAACATTCCACCAATTATTCCTGATAATACATCACCACTTCCACCTGTTGACATTCCGCTGTTTCCTGATAGATTTACAGTAACATTTCCATTGTAATCAGCGATTACTGTTGTAGCATCTTTTATAACTGTTATGCAGCCATATTTCTCCGAAAAGTCTTTAGCAACCTTTACTATATTTTCCCTGATATCCTGACAACTGATATCTGTTAGTCTCGACATTTCCTTAATATGTGGTGTTATAATCACTTTATTATGAAGCATTTTTAATAATTCTCTGTTTTTACTTATAACATTTAATCCGTCTGCGTCTATTACTGCATTACAATTCGAGGTAAGTACCTTTTTAATCAGATTATTTGCCATATCGTCAACTGATAATCCCGGTCCCGCAACCACTATTGAACTACTGTCTAATTCAAAAGGTTCAGCATAATCATTAACAACTGCTTCTATAATCTTTCCCTTCACTATAGGAAGATTATTTATATGCGTTAATACTTCTACTATACCTGCTCCACATCTATATGCCGCTATCGCTGAAAGTATCGCTGCTCCACACATATTCTTTGAACCAGCAATAACCTTTATACGTCCATATGTTCCTTTATTAGATACAGGGTTTCTCTCAGGAATAATTTTTAAATCTTTCTTCGTAAATGCATTAAATACTTCTTCTTTATAATTTTTTCTTAAATTTTCATATGCAAGCTCATTAAAACCAACCTGTCTTACCACTACTTCTCCCGTATAATTCTTACCATCACACAAGACTAACCCTGCTTTTAATCTTCCAAACGTAACTGTCTTATAAGCCTTTATAGCAACTCCCATAACTCTTCCGTTGTCTGAATTGAGTCCACTTGGACAGTCAATAGCGATAACCTTTGTCTTGCTTTCATTAATTTCATTAATAATATCTGCAAATAGGCCGTTTACATCTCTTGATAATCCTATTCCAAATATAGCATCAACAACCAATTCGCCATCTGCAATTACTTCTTTAAATTGCTCTTTATCTTTTATTTTAATAATATCTATTCCTATATTCTGTAAAATGTCATATTGTATATTGAATTCTTCACTTGCTTTTTCCATATTTCCAATGATACAAACGCAGATATCCGATTTATTAATCTTCGTTTCATCATCACATAGTATTCTTGCAAGTGCCAGTCCGTCCGCTCCATTATTGCCAACACCACATATAATCTTAACTTTATTATATTTATTCTGCCTGCATATTTCTGTCACACATTCACTGACCGCTAAAGCTGCTCTTTCCATAAGAACTAACGATGATATCTTAAGCTCATTAATGCAATAATTATCAACGATTTTACTTGCTTTTCCGGTTAATATTTCCATTCTCTGCTCCTCCATTTCTACTTTCAGCAACTGCCATTGTCATAACCAGATTATCTGTATCAGAGATACTTACAAATATCTCATTGATTCCTAAGCTTTCACTAATTTTCTTCGCTCCACCATACAGATTTACATATGGCTTTCCTAATTCATCTCTAAGGACTTCTATATCTTTTCCGCTAAAGCCTCTGAAACCTGTTCCAAATGACTTAGAAACAGCTTCCTTTACCGAGAAATTTGCTGCAAAAAAAGAAGCTCTCCCCTTTGCTTCCTCAATTTCCCTCTCTGTATAAAATTTATCCTTGAAATGCTCTTTAAGATTCATAAATCTCTTGATTTCAACAATATCATTTCCTATTCCTATTATCATTTTTCCTCCTTGAACTTGTTCTTATCATAATTATGTTCTCTGTCAAATATTTCCATAACCTCATGTCCTAACATATCATGCATATATCCGTAAATGTTGTTATTTTCATCAGTTTTATCCTGCTTAATTACTACATTTCTCTTAAGTTGTATTCTTGTCTTTTCAATCCATTCACCCAGAGCTTCTATCTGCATTTCATTATTACTAAGGCGATTATAACATTTCTCAATACTTTCCATAAGTAATTCTTCATTTACCTTCATAAGTCTGTACGGCAATTGGTATTTCTCGTTCTCTAGCTCAGTATTCTTATTATTAATATCTTCAATTAATTTCCTGCTTGCATCAAGTTTCTTCTGTCTTAGTTTCTCGTTTTCATTATCTGTTTCTTCCATATTGTCTACGATTTCTTTCATAAGCTTCTTCTTGAGCCCAACAAGATTCTTAATCTCCCTTGATACGCCACCTTCTCTTTTCACTAGATTCATAACTTCTTTCTCAAGCTTCTTTATCCTTGGTGTCTTTAAATTATCTGGAAATAACTGATGCCATCTGTTATCTAATGGCAAAATTGGAATCTTCTTTAAGTCTATTAAATTTTCAAAATCTTCATATGAACCTTCTGTTTCTTTTTTAGCCATTGTTACCTCCCATATGCGAATAAGAATTATTACATATCATTTTCAGTTCTTGTAAGATTATATGATAACTGCATAAGGCTTTCTGATAAATGTACATTTTCAACAACAATATTCTTAGGCAGATTAAGGTCTGTATGAGCAAAATTCCATATTGCCCTGACACCACATTCCGCAAGCTTTTCTGCTACTTTTACTGCCTCTGCCTTAGGTATGGCAAGTGTTGCGATGTCAATTTTATTATCCTTGGCAAATTCTTCTAAATTTTTCATAGACTGAACTGCTATGCCTCTGACTTTCTTGCCTATTAGTTTAGGATTCTTATCAAACAACCCTATAAGAACAAATCCTCTTTTCTCAAAATTAGCATAATTAGCAAGTGCTCTTCCAAGGTTACCTGTACCGATAATAATCATATTATGCTGCTTGTCTACTCCAAGTATTTTACCTATTTCAACATACAAATATTTGACATTATATCCATATCCCTGTTGTCCAAATCCTCCAAAATTATTCAGGTCCTGTCTTATCTGCGAAGCTGTTACGTTCATCTTCTTGCTAAGTTCACCTGATGAGATTCTTTCAACACCCGACTCCATTATTTCTCCTAAATATCTGTAATATCTTGGCAGCCTTCCGATAACTGCCTTAGAGATACTATTCTTAACCATAATTCACCATCCAATTCCGTTCTGATTTTAATTCAATGATTTAATACATTAAATTTATTAAATTTTAAAAAATTATAACACATCTTTGATAAAAATTAAACAAAGCAACTAAACTTTTTTCTCTTATTTAATATCTTTTTTTAATATCTTCATAGACAACTTTATAAAAATCGTTTATATTTAGTAGTAAACGTTAAAAATTCTATTTCAAAATATTACTTTAATATTAATATAAGACTTATTAAAAAATTTATTTTGGATTAATTTAGATTGGTGAGGTAATTATGATTTTATCATGTAGTAACATAAGTAAAAGTTTTGACAGTAAGGTTATATTAGATAACTGCTCATTTCATGCAGAAGATAGAGAGAAAGTTGCAATAGTCGGAATTAATGGTGCGGGTAAATCGACATTATTTAAGATAATTACAGGAGAATTAAAGCCTGATGACGGAATTATAACCGTAGCTAAGAATAAAACTCTTGCATATTTATCGCAGCACCCTGATATAGCAGGCGGGCATACTATCTACGAAGAAATGTTAGATGTCAAAAAAGAGATTATAGAAATGGAAAGTACAATCCATTCATTAGAAGCTGAAATGAAAACTGCCGAGGGTAAAGAATTAGAAAAACTTCTTGAAAACTATTCTAAATTAACACATACTTTCGAATTAAATGACGGATATGCTTATAAGAGCGAGATTACAGGTGTCTTAAAGGGCTTAGGCTTTGCAGAGGAAGATTTTGACAGAAAGATATCAACTCTGTCAGGCGGACAGAAAACACGAGTATTCTTAAGTAAGATTCTGTTATCTAAGCCTGATATCATATTATTAGATGAGCCTACTAACCACTTAGACCTTAACTCGATTGCATGGTTAGAAGGTTTCTTAAGCAATTACAAAGGTGCTGTTATCATAATCTCCCATGACCGTTATTTCCTTGATAAAATCGTAACTAAAGTTGTAGAGATAGAGAATACAAAATGTACTACATATAATGGTAATTACAGCGACTATGCCACTAAGAAAGCCTCTTTAAGAGAAGCTGAACTTAAAAAATATCTTAATCAGCAGCAGGAAATCAAGCATCAGAAAGAGGTTATCGAGAAGCTCAAATCTTTTAATCGTGAGAAATCAATTAAAAGAGCTGAAAGTCGTGAAAAACAGCTAAATAAAATCGAAGTTGTAGAAAAGCCAAAATATATTGATGATGAAATGCATCTTAAATTAACTCCAAGGATTACAAGTGGTAAAGATGTATTATCAGTAGAAAATCTTTCTAAATCTTTTGGTGATAACCACCTTTTCTCAGATATTAATTTTGAAATCAAACGTGGCGAAAAAGTCAGTATAATCGGTAATAACGGTACAGGCAAGACTACTATCTTGAAAATAATAAATGGAATAATCGATGCCGACAGCGGTTCAACTAAATTAGGCAGTAAGGTTGAAATCGGATACTACGACCAGGAACATCATGTTTTAACTATGGAAAATACTTTGTTTGAAGAAATCTCAGATGCATATCCTGATATGACTAATACTGAAATTCGTAATGTGCTGGCAGCATTTTTATTCACTGGTGATGATGTATTTAAGCAGATTAAAGACTTAAGCGGTGGGGAACGTGGACGTGTTTCGCTTGCAAAACTTATGTTATCAAATGCTAACTTCCTTATTCTTGATGAGCCTACGAACCATTTAGATATTACATCTAAGGAAATCCTTGAAAATGCGATTAACAGTTATGATGGGACTATTCTCTATGTATCCCACGACCGATATTTCATAAATAAAACCGCTAGCAGAATTATAGAGCTGACTAATAATAAGATTGTAAATTATATAGGCAATTATGATTATTATCTCGAGAAAAAAGCTGAGTTAACAGCTATATATGCCGCACCTGAAGCCGCTGAAACCAAAGACACTTCTGCTGTTTCTTCTTCTAAAGCTGACTGGCAGACTATGAAAGATGAACAGGCCAGGCTTCGTAAAAAACAAAATGAATTAAAGAAAACCGAAGGACGTATAAACGAACTTGAAAAAAAAAACAATGCTCTTTCAGAAGAGATGAATAATCCTGATATTGCTTCTGATGTCGGTAAATTAATGGAGATTACTAAAGAAATCGAAGCCGTTAATAGTGAACTTGAGAAGCTATACGAATTATGGGAAACACTTGTATAATATATAAATACTCAGACTTTGCTCATACAAAATAGAATTAAATTATCTGTGTTAAGTAAATTTGCATATATAAATATCGAACTTTTGTAAGAATTGCTAATTTGTAGATATCTTTTTTTGGCTCTTACGATTATTTATGTTCATTCAATGCCATACATTTAAGCCGATGTGTCCGGCTATGTCACACACTTGATTTATGACGTATCGTGTGAGAGTTAATGCTGCCTGATGCAAAAGGTCGGTGCAGTAAATCACCGTTCAAGCGGAGCGCGTTTGATTAACTGCACCGTAATAACCTCTGCAGAAGGCAGCATTTTACTCTCACTAGATAAAGGAAATATGAAAGCGTGTGTCATAGCCGGACATCTCGGCTTAAATGTATGTCTGTTGAATGTACACAAAATTTGAGCCAAAAAATGATATCTTACAAATTTACGCAATTACTTACAAGGAGTTTCGATATTTATATATCAAATTTACTTTAACAGATAAATATAAACTACATTTGTATGAGCAAGGTCTGAGCATTATATATTCTACAATAATTTATGGGCTTCGATATTCTTTATCGTATTCTTCATATGAAGAATTGCCAATTCTTCTGCTCTGTCCTTATCTTTAGCTTTTATAGCTTCAACGATATCTTTATGTTCTTTAATCGAATCACATACTCTTTCATTAGAAGATAATGTTTTCTTTCTTATTATTTCTAAATAGTGATGAAAGTCTGATAATGTCTTATATAACATTTTACTATCAGCCATCTCATATAATAATTCATGAAATTCATTATCAAGTTCTAATACTTTATCAAATTTTTTCTTTACATAGTGAAATTCTGACAAGTCTGAAATCTCTTCGAGTTTTGAAATGTTCTCGTCTGTAGCATTTTTAGTAGCCCATCTTGCACATAAGCCCTCTAATCTGGCTCTCATCTCATATATATCCTTTAAGTCTTTTTTACTGATTCCGATAACATATGCGCCTTTATTAGGTATGATGCTTACAAGTCCCTCGAATTCTAACTGTCTTAGTGCTTCGCGAACCGGAGTCCTGCTAACTCCCAGTTCTGCACCAATTGTCATTTCTCTTAACTCATCATTTTCCTTATATTTTCCCGATAAAATATCTTCTCTCAGACGGTTAAATACCCTGCCTTGAAGTGAATATTTATCACTTACTTTAATCTGACCATCTTTATCCATTAACTATTTCACCCCTTATTTATTGTAATGCCAAGTTCTTCGCAGGTTTTATTAATAATTTCAACTAATTCATTATCAGCTATTACAGTAACTCTTCCGTCATCATACTGGTCATCAACCCATTTTTTAACTCTCTTAACTAATTCAGAACTCTTATCTACTTTCTTATCCTCTGATAATCTGTAGTATGTATTAATCCAATGTGCAATACCTGCAAGTCCTGATGTGTTAGATACAGCAACTAATACAGGACGTTTTAAGAATTTATCAGTATCAAATATATTATATATTTCTTCATTCTTAAGAAGTCCGTCTGCATGAATTCCTGCTCTTGTTACATTGAAATTCTTACCTACAAATGGTGTTCTGGATGGAATTTTATATCCTATTTCCTTTTCGAAATAATTTGCTAAATCTGTTATAACAGTGGTATCCATACCATCTAAAGTTCCCTTTAACTGTGCATATTCGAATACCATTGCTTCTAGAGGTGTATTACCTGTTCTCTCACCGATTCCAAATAATGAACAGTTAACACCACTTGCACCATATATCCAGGCTGTAGTTGAGTTAGTAACTGACTTATAGAAATCATTATGACCATGCCACTCTAACTGTGATGATGGAACACCTGCATTAGTAATAAGTCCATAGATTATTCCCTGAACCGAACGAGGGATAACTGCACCTGAGAAGTTGACTCCATATCCCATAGTATCACATGCTCTTATCTTAACAGGAATCTTGTATTCCTCCTGAAGCTTCATAAGTTCAAGACAGAATGGAATAACAAAACCATATATATCAGAACGTGTAATATCTTCTAAATGACATCTTGGGCTGATACCTGTCTCTAAACATTCTCTTACCACGCTTAAATAATGATTCATGCACTCACGTCTTGTCATCTTCATTTTATAGAAAATGTGGTAATCTGAACAGCTTACTAAGATACCTGTCTCTTTCATGCCTATATCTTTAACAAGCTCAAAATCTTTCTTACTTGCACGAATCCAGCTTGTTACCTCCGGAAATTTATACCCTCTTTCCATACATTTATATACGGCATCTCTGTCTTTCTTACTGTAAAGGAAGAATTCGCTTTGTCTTATTATACCTTTTGGACCACCTAATTTATGTAAATAATCATATATTGTTACAATCTGGTCTGTTGTATATGGTGCTCTTGACTGCTGACCGTCTCTGAATGTTGTATCTGTAATCCATATATCCTCTGGCATATTATGTGGAACGATACGCTCGTTAAATGCTATCTTTGGTACCTGGTCATATGGGAACAGATTATGATAAACATTAGGTTTATCTACATCTACCAAATGGTAAATATGCTCCTCTAGCTCTAATAGGTTTGTCTTTTCATTCATAATTACTGGTCTGTTATCCATTTCTTCCTCCGTCCTGATAATACCTGATATTTTTTTATTTTGTATTATCGTACTTCTGTATCATTGTATACAATAATACATTTTATGTCAACATAAATTTTTCCATAACTATTATCCAAATTATTTTATTCTTTTTAGTAAATACATCTGTATTTTTTGACTCTTCGCAACATTAATCTATGGTTTTCCACACTTTCCACATAGTTATACACATTTTATCAGATTTCTTGTTGTTTTTTTTATTATTGTCTGACATCTTTTCTCCTACTTATTTTAATTCTGCTTGTTTTTTTTGGCTATTTACCTTATAATTATCATATTAAATGAGCGTTTGTGAAATATTCCATTTCACATTATCTATCATATAAAATATGCTCTAATTCGGAGGTAATTTATGGAAAATAAAAAGATAGTCGTTGCACTTGGACGTAACGCATTCGGTGATACATTTCCTAAGCAGCAGGAAAATGTTAAAAAGGCTGCTAAAGCTATTGCTGATTTAGTAGAAGAAAAATATGAAGTTGTAATAACTCACAGTAACGGACCACAGGTCGGAATGATTCAGACAGCTATGACAGAGTTCAGCCGTTTAGATTCTAAATATACTGTTGCTCCTATGTCTGTATGTGGTGCTATGAGCCAGGGATACATAGGCTTTGATTTACAGAATGCAATCCGAACAGAATTACTTAATCGTGGTATTTACAAACCTGTTTCTACTATTATTACACAGGTAAGAGTTGATCCTTTTGATAAAGCTTTCCACAATCCAACTAAGGTTATCGGTCGTTATATGACTAAAGAGGAAGCTGATTTAGAAGAACATAAAGGTAACTATGTAACATACGAAGAAAGTTCTGAGGGTAAAGGTTATCGTAGAATTATCGCTTCTCCACAGCCTATCGATATATATGAAATTGATGCTATTAAGGCATTAGTTGATGCTAACCAGTTAGTAATTGCTGCAGGTGGCGGTGGTATTCCTGTTCTTGACCAGACACAGGGATTAAAAGGTGCAAGTGCAGTTATAGAGAAAGATTATACTGCTGCTAAATTAGCTGATATGATTGATGCATCAGAACTTCTTATACTTACATCAAATGATTATGTAACAATAACAGATGAGAATGGTACTTCTACTGAACTTAAGGAATTAAGTATTGAAGAAGCTAACTCATTAATTGAAGATAATAAGCTTGATGCCATTACAACACTTCCTAAGATTCAGGCTGCTCTTAACTTCGTAGTAGCTAAGAAAGGTCGTAAGGCAGTTATTACTAACCTTGAGAAAGCTAAGGCTGGTATCCGCGGTAAAATCGGAACTATAATAAGCTAATAAAGTAAGCAATTTAAGGTATTTGTATATGATACACACTCGCATATCCCTTAATCGGTTGTAAGTAAATACCGTCCTCTGCAAATGTTTATTACGGTGCAGTAAATCAAACGTTCTTCGCTTGAGCGATGATTTACTGCACCGCTTTTTGCATCTGACTATATTAATTCATAATCACGATACATCATTTTTCATTGAAACAAGTACACTGTTTACAAAAATCTCAATCTTTTTTATTTGCCTATCAGTAAGTTTTCCACCAGTTAATCCTAACGAAGAATGACCACGTAATAACATTTTTAACAGTAATTCATTTTCATTAACCATTATTTCCTTTTGCTTTGCAACCTGCTTTATTTGTCTTATAGTTAATGCCATAGAACCCGTTGTAGAAAAGCATACAATTATATGACCAGAATTATAAATTTAAAATATATATACAAAAATGCAGAGACTATATACTCTTAAATTAATATATGTCTCTGCATTTATATTTAACTAACTATACTTTATACTAATTATGCTAATTGCTTTATGCTGATTCTTAAAATCATAATTTCACGACACTTAATCAGTTATTCATAATTGTTGAAATAACCGGCTTACCATCTCTATCTAATAATGGTGTCAGCCCTCCCGAATAACCACTTGCGTGATATAAATAATTCACTCCAGTCTCTTTATCCACCCAGATTTCAGTAGTATTAATTGTTCCTTGTGAATATACTTTTTCAAATCTCTGCTTTTGCTCTTTAGACATTTGTGTTTCCTCCATAAGCTTTATGTTTATGCAATAGCAACATAAATATTGACATTACAATAATATTATATTGCCATTGCATAAAAATGATAAATATTAAACCTTATCTGAGTCTGTTTACTTCGTATTTTGCTCTTGTATTAATACAGTTTAAAAGGCTCATAAATCTTGTATCGATATCGCCTTCATCAACTGTAACATCAATCGCTGCTGCCATATCGTCTATCAGTCTGTCTGTAATGCCATCTTTAATATTTATAAGCACTCTTCTTTTCTCTTCAAAAGTATCTGCATCTAAGAATTCAATAAGTCTCTTATCTGCACTTTCTTCTGAATCAACAGACTCTATATTATCAGTATTCAAAGTATCATTTATAATTATATCGTCTGTAAGATTAATACTTTCTTTTATGCTGTCATCTACATTCTGATTAGATTTTATCTCATTATCAACTAATTCAAAACGATATTTCTGTTTAATATCCGGATATTTCTGTCTGTCCACTTCACTAAGAAACATATCATATGGTCTTGCATGAACTGCATAATCTCCATATAATTTCTGGTATATTACCAGTTTCTCACCACTTTCTGAATGAATGGCAACTGTAACTATCTGATATAAATTCCCTTTGAAATGCCTATATATCTGTCCCGGATATATAACCCTTTCTGCTTCTTTCATCTATTAACACATTCTTTCTAAAGTTTCACGAATTGCCTTAATGAAGTTCTCACTGTTAAGAACTGTTGGATTCTCTATTGTAGTTATAAGAGCTAAGTCCTTAGTCATCTTTCCATCTTCAATAGTCTTAATACAAGCCTTCTCAAGCTTATCAGCGAATTCCATTAACTCTTTATTGCCGTCTAATTCGCCACGTTTTCTAAGAGCACCTGTCCATGCAAATATAGTTGCTACTGAGTTTGTAGATGTCTCTTCGCCTTTAAGATGTTTGTAATAATGTCTCTGTACTGTACCATGTGCAGCTTCATATTCATAATATCCATCAGGAGATACTAAAACCGAAGTCATCATTGCAAGTGAACCAAATGCTGATGATACCATATCACTCATAACATCACCATCATAATTCTTACATGCCCAGATGTAACCACCCTCAGACTTCATTACTCTTGCTACCGCATCATCTATTAATGTATAAAAATATGTAATTCCTGCTTCATTAAATTTGTCAGCATATTCTGCTTCAAATATTTCATTGAAAATATCCTTAAATGTATGGTCATATTTCTTAGAAATTGTATCCTTTGTAGCAAACCATAAGTCCTGTTTAGTTGCAAGTGCATATGTGAAACAGCTTCTTGCAAAACTTTCAATAGAATCATTTAAGTTATGCTGTCCCTGAATAACGCCTGCACCTTTGAAATTATGTATTAATTCTCTTGTCTCATTACCATTTTCATCAGTAAATACTAATTCAGCTTTACCAGCACCAGGTACTTTCATCTCTGTTGCCTTATATACATCACCATAAGCATGTCTTGCAATTGTAATAGGCTTCTTCCAGTTCTTAACACATGGCTCAATACCTTTTACTATAATTGGTGCTCTGAATACAGTTCCGTCAAGAATTGCTCTGATTGTTCCGTTTGGACTCTTCCACATTTCTTTAAGATTATATTCGTCCATTCTTGCTGCATTTGGTGTAATTGTAGCACATTTAACAGCTACACCATATTTCTTTGTTGCTTCTGCTGATTCAACTGTAACCTTATCATCTGTTTCATTTCTGTGTTCAAGTCCAAGGTCATAGTACTCTGTATTTAATTCAATAAAAGGGCTAAGTAACTCCTCTTTAATCATTTTCCAGAGGATTCTTGTCATTTCGTCCCCGTCCATCTCAACTAATGGTGTTGTCATCTTAATTTTAGACATCGTTGTACCTCCAATTTATAAATTAATAATCGTATTATACTTTAATGATTTCCATCTGTAAAGTTTTTAAGCCATAATTCTTATTCAACTTAACTTACAGTATTTTCTCATTTAACATATTTTCAGAATATTTTACATAGTGATTTTATAATTTTATCCTTTATCTTATAACTTTATCAGGTAATTCTTTCTGCAGAATTACTGCCATCTGCTGGAATTTAATTGGTTTTAATAAAATTATCTCTACATTATTCTCATTCAGACCTTTTTGGAATTCTTCCATAGTGTTAGCGGTAAGTCCAATAATAAACTGCTTCTTTCCTCTTTCGTTTAAATTTCTTATTCTTCTTACAGTTTCAATACCATCAATTCCTGGTGGCAGTAAATAATCCATAAAGACAAGGTCATATTCATTTACCATAAATTTATCAATTGCCTCTTCACCACTCTTAGCTATATCTACATCAATATCAAATCTTTTTAACATCTGCTCTAAAACATAATTATTTATTTCATTATCATCTACTATCAGGACTTTCGTCTCTTTCATTGTAAATGCTTCCGTAAATAATTTAAAATTTGACATATGCGTATTCATATGAAGCAATATAAATCTTTCTTTTATTTCTTCTATCTGTTTCTTCAAAATATCTATATTATCTCTCAATGATTCTATACATTGAACGCTCTCGATATCTTTATCACTGTGTTTTTCTATTTTCTCAACGAGTTTATTCATAAATTTCAAAGAACTTATAGTACTGTTTGCAAATTCGAAGAATTCATTTTTTTCTACATTACACACATCAATGCCTCCATTTAATTTTTAATGTATTCATAAACACATATATAAAAGCCACAAAACTATATTTATATATTATAACTGGGTCAATTACATTTTTCTATGTTTTTTTATTAATTTACGACATTTTCGTTCGACATAAACTGACATTTTAAGAAGATTTTATATTATTTTATTTATGAACGATTACTATTAAACATTTTACCTTAGAGATATATTATTTACCAGACCTCGTCAGTGCAATCTTTGAAAATATTATTTCCATATAATATAGTAAAAATGTACAGAATAATATATTTATATCCGCCATATATGGCAAATTGACGTTTTTTCTCTATTTTTCTTGAAATTTTTTAATATTGTGTTAAACTTGTTAAGATATGCGTTTTAACGTGTAAATTTTATCCTATTTTCCATATACTTACAAAGTATGATAAAGCAGGTTATTGTAAAATATATATTTTGCAGCCCTAATTTTACATACAACTGATTATGGAGAAAACTAAGAAAGGAATGACAATTTTTTATGAAAATAAAAAGAGAAGATGTCAGAAATATCGCAATTATAGCCCATGTTGACCACGGTAAAACAACATTAGTTGACCAGTTATTAAAACAAAGCGGTACTTTCCGTGAAAATCAGGAAGTAGCCGAAAGAGTCATGGACTCAAATGATATTGAAAGAGAACGTGGTATTACTATTCTTTCAAAAAATACAGCTGTTAATTATAAAGGTATTAAAATTAATATTATTGATACTCCAGGACATGCAGACTTCGGCGGTGAGGTTGAGCGTGTACTTAAAATGGTTAATGGTGTTGTTTTAGTTGTTGATGCTTTCGAAGGTGCTATGCCTCAGACAAAATTCGTTCTTAAAAAAGCATTAGAACTTAACTTGCCTGTTATTGTATGTATAAATAAAATTGACAGACCTGAAGCGCGTCCTGCTGAAGTTATTGATGAAGTTCTTGAATTATTTATTGAACTTGATGCTTCTGATGAACAGCTTGACTGCCCATTCGTATATGCGTCTGCTAAATCAGGTTATACCATACTTGAATTAGACGATTCTCCAAAGAATATGGATCCATTATTTGAGACAATTATTAATTACATTCCTGCTCCAGAGGGAGATCCTGATGCTGATACACAGGTTCTTATAAGTACTATAGACTATAATGAGTATGTTGGGCGTATCGGTGTCGGTAAGGTTGATAATGGTAAATTAAAAGTTAATCAGGATGTTGTTATTGTTAACCATCATGATCCTGATTATAGAAAACGTGTTAAAATCAGTAAATTATATGAATTCGAAGGTCTTAACAAAGTTGAGGTTACAGAAGCTGCTGTTGGTTCTATCGTAGCAATTTCCGGTATTGCAGATATTCATATTGGAGATACAATATGTTCACCTGAGAATCCTGTAGCTATACCTTTCCAGAAGATATCAGAACCTACTATTTCTATGCAATTTAACGTTAATGACAGTCCACTTGCAGGTCTTGAAGGTAAATATGTAACATCAAGACATTTAAGAGACAGATTGTTCCGTGAGCTTAATACAGACGTAAGTCTTAGAGTTGAAGAAACAGATACAACTGAAAGCTACAAAGTATCGGGACGTGGAGAATTGCATTTATCAGTTCTTATTGAGAATATGAGACGTGAAGGTTATGAATTCTCTGTGAGTAAAGCCGAAGTTCTATATAAGACAGATGAAAATGGTAAAAGACTTGAGCCAATGGAATTAGCTTACATTGATGTTCCTGAGGAATTCTCAGGTTCAATTATCCAGAAGTTAAGTGAACGTAAAGGTGAACTTCTTTCTATGTCTACTGCTAATGGCGGGTATACAAGACTTGAGTTCTCTATTCCTGCCAGAGGCTTAATCGGATATCGTGGAGAATTTATGACAGATACTAAAGGTAATGGTATCATTAATACAATATTTAACGGATATGGTCCTTATAAAGGTGATATCCAATATAGAAAACAGGGTTCATTAATAGCATTTGAAGCCGGTGAAGCTATAACTTACGGATTATATAATGCCCAGGAGCGTGGTACACTCTTCATTGGTCCTGGTGAAAAAGTGTACTCAGGTATGGTTGTTGGTCAAAATGGTAAAACTGATGATGTCGAAGTTAACGTATGTAAGAGAAAGCAGCTTACTAATACCCGTGCTTCAGGTTCAGATGATGCCCTTAAACTCTCACCAAAGAGAGATTTAAGTCTTGAGCAGTGCCTTGAATTCATTGATACTGACGAATTACTTGAAGTTACACCTAAGAGTTTAAGAATCCGAAAGAAAATCCTTGATCCTACTCTTAGAAAACGTGCTGCATTTAATAAGAAAAACTCTTAATTAATTTGTCATATATAAAATTTTATCGATATATAAAATCCTATAAAACAGAAAAACTTGCATACAGACGTTAATCAACAATCTGTATGCAAGTTTTTGTTTCATAGAATACTACATCTTCTGCTTTTGTCATATTCACTTTTCCTGCCGTTACTTCAATTACTTTTTTCGTAAATGCTTCATATTTCTCACTGTCACACACAATAATTATATTTACATTATCCGTATACAGTGTGTCCATAATATTAACTTTCTCATTTGCTGCAATATATTGAATCTTACCAAGTCCCGTATAATCTGTTATGATACTAAATTCCTTTCCCTGTTTCTTTTCTGCTATCACAGCATCTTCAAGTGCTTCTATACTTGCTTTCTGATAAGCTCGTACTAATCCTCCGGTTCCTAATAATACCCCTCCAAAGTATCTGGTAACCACAATAACTGCATTAGTAAGTTCTCTTCCCGTAATTACATCTAATATGGGTTTTCCCGCTGTTCCTGACGGTTCCCCATCATCACTGAATCTCTGTATGCCGTCAACTACATATGCCATACAATTATGTCTTGCATCCCAATATTTCTTCTTAATTTCATTTATAAATGCTATTGCTTCTTCCTCACTTTTAACAGCTTTAACATTTGCAATAAACCTTGATTTCTTCTCGACTATTTCTCCTGTTCCATCTTTTATAATGATTCTTTCCAAAGTTTTTACCTCATCTGTCTTATATTTTTTCTCATATTTTTTAAATAATTATTTTGATGATTGTCAATTCACATCATCTTTTTTTACATTCTGATATAGTTTAAGACATATCATTAGCTTAATATAACTTATATATTATTTTTTTTCAATAAATTTGATTAAATCTTATATAAATGTTTAATAATACTATGTAACATATAACACAACTTTCAGTTTCCTGTAAATATGACATATTTATGTTATAAACAGAACTTAACTTACTTATATAATAAATATAACTTATGTAATAAATATTTAACTTTATTAAATACCTAAATTTTGGTATAATCATAATGGTTTTTAACATTTCTAGAAAAGAGGTTTTTTAATGAATTTTGGATATAAAGAAGTTGCTGACAAACGCCGTAATCTGGCTTCTAAGAAGAATAAACGTGTAACTTCAATATTAATAACAGCTTTAAAATTTGTATTATATGCAATTGTACTCATTATAGTTGTAGTAGGTTTCACAGGATTAGGAATGATTAAAGGTATCATTGACAATGCACCTGATGTGTCAACATTGAATGTTACACCTACAGGATACTCTACCACTGTTTACGATAGTGATGGAAATATTACAACCACACTCCTTAAATCCGGTTCTAACAGACAGGAGGTCAGTATTGATGATATTCCTAAATGTCTGCAATATGCATTTATTGATATCGAAGATGAACGTTTTCTACAACATAATGGTATCGATGTAAAAGGTATTATCCGTGCCGGCTTTATGGCACTTACAACCGGAAGGCTTTCAGAAGGTGCAAGTACAATTACACAGCAGCTTCTAAAGAATAATGTTTTTGAAGATGGTGGTCGTGAATCTACTAATGCTGCCCTTTTCAAACGTAAGTTCCAGGAACAATATTTAGCACTTGAATTAGAAAAGACGACAACTAAAGCTTATATTCTTCAAAGTTATCTTAATACAATTAACTTAGGTTCTAACTGTCTTGGTGTTCAGTCCGCAGCTAAACGATATTTTAATAAAAATGCTTCTGAATTAAACATTTCAGAAAGTGCTGTTATAGCTGCAATAACACAGAACCCATCAATATATAATCCTGTAACTCATCCTGAAGATAATGCAAAACGTCGCAAAAAAGTTCTTGATAATATGAAGAAAAATGGACATATTACACAAAGTGAATATGATGAAGCGATGGCTGATGACGTATATTCAAGAATACAGTCAATCAACTTAGAGACATCTACCTCTTCTCCTTATTCATATTTCGTAGATGAATTAATAGATGAGATATTAAATGATCTTATGGAACAGAAAGGATATACGCAGACTCAGGCATATAATGTATTATACAGTGGCGGTTTAAGTATATATACCACACAAGATACAGCTATTCAGAATATCTGTGATGAAGAAGTTAATAACTCTGCTAATTATCCAATGTCTATTTCGTATTCAATAAGCTGGGCATGGTCAGTTAAGAAAACTGATGGCACAATCCAGAATTATTCCGAGGTTGATTTAGATTATTATAACCGGGTACTTCTTGGGAATTCATCATTTAAACTGATATTTAAGTCTACTGAAGAATGCGATGCCCTTATAGCTGCATTTAAACAGGAGTATTTAAAAGAGGGTGAAACTGAAATCGATGAAAATCTTGAATATACAATTCAGCCTCAGACATCATTTACAGTTATGGATCAAAAAACAGGTTATGTTAAAGCCATTGTTGGTGGACGTGGTGAAAAAACACGAAGCCTTACTCTTAACAGAGCAACAAGTACAAAGAGACAGCCTGGCTCATGTTTTAAGGTACTTACATCATACGCGCCTGCGCTAGATACTGCTGGATATACTCTTGCTTCTACTATTGTCGATGAGCCATTTAATGATGTTAATGGTCGTCCGGTAAGTAACTGGTGGGGTTCTTCTTACAGAGGAACTTCTACTCTTCGTGAGGGTATCAGAGATTCCATGAACGTTGTTACTGTTAAGCTATTAACTGCTATAACTCCTCAACTAGGTTTTGATTATGTTGAAGACTTTGGTATTACCACTTTAATTTCTAATAAAACATTAGATGACGGAAGTGTCGTAAGTGACGTTAACCAGTCTCTTGCACTAGGTGGTATAACATATGGTGTCACTAACTTAGAATTATGTGCAGCATATGCAACTATTGCAAATGGTGGTGTATATACAGAACCAGTATTATATACAAAAGTTTTAGACCATAATGGCAAAGTTATCTTAGAGTCTAACCCATCTACACATACAGTAATTAAAGATTCTACAGCATGGCTTCTTACAAGTGCTATGGAAGATGTAGTTAAAAGTGGTACAGGTACACATTGTAAGGTTGATGGAATGTCGGTTGCCGGCAAAACAGGTACCTCAAGTAAAGATAACGACTTATGGTTCGCAGGATATACTCCATACCTGACAGCTACTATCTGGGCAGGTTATGATGAAAATGCACCATTAACAAACGGTGTATTCCACGAAGACATGTGGAGTAAAATTGTAACACGAATTGATGATGTTAAAGGTTATAAAGAAGATATCGGTTTCCCAGCTCCTGAATCAGTTCAATCTGCTACAATATGTAAGTCATCAGGCCAATTAGCAATTGAGGGTGTGTGTCCTTCTACTACAGAATATTTTTCAAAAGGTTCTATTCCAAAAGACCAGTGTAATATTCATTCGAGACAGATACCAAGCACTGCTGCAGCTTCAGAGAATGGTGGTACTAATAACGTTAATCCGGCTACTGGTAATGCGAATAGCAATGCCTCTTCAACCGGCAATTAATTTTGTATATTATACTTATACTATTCAGCCAATTGTTTGTATATGATATACACTTTCATATTCCTTTATCTAAAGTGAATAAATGCCTTTCTCTTCAAAGGCTATTACGGTGCAGTTTCATATATAATAATAAAAGAAAGAATTTCAAAATTAACTATAATCTTGAAATTCTTTCTTTTTACTTTATTTATATGAGTATCAGTATCTCTTCTCCCTTATTAACCTTTCCAAACTTTTCTATAATTACATCTGTATATTCATCGCTATTAGTTATTATCATAGGTGTACTTATTGAATATCCCTCATTTTCTAGCATTTCTATGTCGAATTCTAACAATATTTCACCTTTGCTAACTTTTTCTCCTTGTGATTTCTTTTTTTCAAAACCCTTACCATCTAATTTAACAGTGTCTGCACCTATATGTATTAATATCTCTGAACCTTCTATACTATGTATACCTATTGCGTGTCCTGTTGAAAAAAATGATGTAATTATTCCATCACACGGTGCATAAATCTTGCCATCATCAGGAACAATTACAATCCCTGTTCCTAATATTTCCGATGAAAACACTTCATCCTCTGCTTCTGTAATGTCTTTAACTACTCCGTCGCAAGGTGCAACTAATGTCTCTATTACAGCTTTTTCTAAAGCATTACTAAACAACTTTTCAGTAGCATCAGCAGAAGATTTAACTTCTGTAATATTTGCTTCTGTAATATTTTTCAGCTTACCTTTCATATCCGAAGCTTTACATACAGCATCATATACCGAAATCACATCCTTACCTATAACTATCTGGTATTGACTACCCGATTTTATGACGGTTACTATCCCATATGTAGATTTTAGAACATCTGTATTGGCTTTTGACTCATCTTTTAATTCAAATCTTAGTCTTGTAATACAATGTGTTATGCTTATGATATTATCTCTTCCTCCAACATTTCTAACTATTATTTCTGCCAAATCGTCATACAGACCCGCCATAAATATCACCTCTGTTTTATATATTTCATATCTATAAATTTATTCATCATAACTGTTTTCATCTTCTAAGACATATTTAACTATTACTTTGTTTCCATCAACTTTAATCGATATCCACATATAACCATCAAGATATTTGTCATATCTATATTTCTTGCTGACTCTGATTTCATCATTATTGTTATATCTAAGCGTATAACCATAATTTTCAACCATATAACTACTATAATTCAAGACATACGATAGCGCAGATTCAGTATCTCCATCATATTTATATGTATATGTTCTGCCTAAGATTTCCTCTTTCTCTTTAGCTAATTCTAAATCAGACACTATATCTGTTATCTTAGGTAAATCAGTAATATCACCTGCTACCTGGTTGAGATATTTATCACTATTTGCCATAAGTATTAATCCCTCCCTGTTCCTTATAAATGTAAAGCCAACTACAAATATTATACATATTAAGTAAGCTGATATCATCTGTAGGCGAAGTTTTTTGAATGGATCAATATATTTCTTATTACCTATATATACCTCAGTATGCTCTTCAATTTCTGATAACATATTATCTTCTGTATTTGAATAATATCTGTCAATTATCCAGTCATAATCTGCATAATTCAGTCGTGTATTACAATATTCACATACACCACCATTTAAGATATTGATACTCGAACCACAATTTCTACATGAGATTAATCTGATAGCACCAAAATCTTTTTCTGTGATATCAGATTTTTTACTGAGATATATGACAAGTTTCTCGCCTTCTTCATGTATTTTATTATTTATCATCTTAGATATCTGCATAATACAGCTTAATTTAATTATATCTTTACCTTGAACAGATTTATAGTCTTCAAATTTAACCTTATATAAGCTACATTCTATAATATCCTGATATTTTTCAATTATTTTATCTACAGGAACGCTTGCAAATGCACTTACTTCCTCTACATTCTCAGCAAAATGGATATTTCTTAGCTTATATTCTAAATTCTGTACGAATTTTTCAGGTACAAAACCATTGATATTCTTAAGTCTGTAATATACTTCATTCTTCTCTATAACTTCATTCTTCCTGATTTTGTTTACTACAACAGCTATCAATACAAATACTATTATAATTCCTATAAATACCTTGATAAATATTGGAAATCCCGTAATAAGCGAAGCAAATATTATAGTTGCATTCGTATTATAATTACCCGGTTTATAATTAACCTGATTAATTATTACAACAATAAATGAAACTACCATAGCTATAATCATTACAATTCCTGCAATAATCGCACCTAATGAGCATCTTGTACTTATATTTTGTACTTTTCTTTTTTCGTCATCACTTACTACAAATGAAGAGACCTTTTCTTCGAAATCTTCTACCTGAAATCTGGAATTACAGTAATCACAACCATTTATGTAACTTGAAATATCACCCATATTACCACAATTAGGGCAGGCAACCATATTATTTTCACCTCTTGCCTTTATTACATTACCAATCCACATCTTTTTTCCTTTGTGGTCATATATAGTTCTTCCGTCTTTCTTAAATGATTTCTCTTCAATTATATTATCTTTATATGTACCTATAATATTTTTACCATCATTAACTACCGAAATTGTGTTAATTCTGTTACCTTTTTCTTCGCTAAATCGTATATCAACATCTAAACCTTTATTGTTGAGACGCTTTTTGCTCAAATACATACTCTGCCAAAAAGGTTGTGTTGTATCCTTAGCTAACTGCTCATCATCAATCTTTCCTGACATAAAGTCAGAATAAGTTTTCGTAAAATCTTCAATTTTCCCTAACATTTCGTTGTCACTCATATTATTCTCCATTCCTTCTTTACTATTTATCAATCGTCGGAATCATCATCCCTTTTACTGTCTTCATAATCTCTTTTTTCATCAGCTACAAATTTAACAATTGTTTCATCATTTTTCTGTTCAACTGTAACTGTTATATATGCCTTGACATATTTATCAAGTTTATATAATTTTACAACTGATTTCATATTTCCTTCACTGGTATCTTTTTTATATCCATATTCATTTAATAATTTATCTAAATATTCATCACTCATATATGTATATGTATTAGAATATGTATATGTCCTTTCGAAGTCATCATACTTTTCATCCTTTAGTTCAATATCCGGATAAATATCTGATAATGCAGGTAATTCATCATATTTATCTTCTAATATCTGAATGTATTTATCTTCATTGAGCAAAAACATTATTGTACTTTTATTAACCAGAAATACTGCTCCTAAGCCAATAATTACAGCGGCAATAAATCCTGCTATCATTTCAATTTTAATTTTCTTAAATGGATCTTTATATTTTCTCCTGCCTACTGCTACGTCATCTGTGGCTTTTACTTCTCTTATATGTTTTTCATTAATATTAGAATAATATTTATCAATAATCCAGTCATAATTCTCATAATCTAACTTTTTGCCACAGTAGTCACATCTGCCACCATTTAACATATTAATACTTGAGCCACAGCTAGGACAGCTATATAACCTGAGTGTCTCAAAATTCTGTTCAGGCACATCCGTTTTCTTACTAAGTTCTAAAGTAACTTTCTCGCTTTCTTCTTTAACTCTGCCATTCTTGAGTCTTGACACTAACATAATGCAGCTAAAATTCATAATATATCTGCCATCAACTTCTGATATATGTTCAAATGTTGCCTTATAAAGACTACATTCTATGACATCTTTATAGCTTTCTACTAATTTATCAGGTATAAAGCTTACAAATGCACTTATTTCTTCTGAATTTTCTGCAAAATGAATATTTCTCAACTTATATTCAAGATTCTGAATAAATTTTTCTCTGTTTATTCCTTTAACACTTTTTACAGCATAATATCCTGAATTAACTTCTATTCTCTCAGATTGTTGTGCAAATGCCGCACGTAGAATAATTATTCCTAGTACAATAAGAACAACTATAAATAATGGTATAAATACAGGTAACACCAACATCGGCACTACAAACATAAGGCCAAAAACAAAACTGACTCTGTCAGGATTAATCATTGTCTGTATTATCATTGCAAAAATCGAGAATACAAATGCAGCCGCTAATACCGCACCGGTTGCAAATGATCCTATGAAGAATCTCTTTCCGATAGTCTTTACTTTTTCTTTATTATCTTCTGTAATCATATATGAGGAAATTTTTTCTTCTAAATCTTCTACCTGAAACTTTGAATTGCAATAATCACAACCATTTATGTAACTTGATATTTCGCCCATATTACCACAGTTAGGACAAGCTACCATATTGCCCTCCTGCTTTGGTTTAATTACACTTCCTATACATACCTTTTTACCTTTGTAATTATATATTTTCCTGCCGTTTCTTTTTAAAGTTTTCTCTTCAATAACCGGTTCTCTGTATATTCCAACAATGCATTTATCAGTTGAATCGGTTGAAATATTATCAATTTCTAAAGTTGTTTCAGAAGTTACTTTTATATCTTCCTCTATATCATTACTTTCTAACCTTTTCTTACTAAGATACATACTCTGCCAGAATGGCTGAGTTGTATCTTTAGCTAATTCTTCATCATCAATATTGCCCATCATGAAATCAGAATAGGTCTTTTTAAATCCATCTAACTTACTTTTCATTTCTTCATTACTCATTTTATTCCTCACTTAATCACATTATATTTTAACATTTTTCTTCTGTTTATTTATATAGATTATGAAAAATGTAACATTAATCAATATTCCAAATACTGTTGCTGATGGTGCAGCCAGACCAATATGCATAAGACTTGCATTCTTCCTGATACTCATAAAATATGACATAGGAAGTCTTACTAAAAATGTCTGTGCAATTCCCTGACACATTACAAATACCGTATTACTGTGTCCGTTAAAATAGCCGATAAAGCTGAATAATACTGACGTAACTACTGCATCTGGTGCAAAACCTTTAAGGTATCCTGCCGCTTTTTCTACAACTGCTGCATCATTTGTAAATATTGAAGCTAATATGTCTCCTCTGAAAAATGCAAAAATTGCAATAAATATACCTATCACAACACCTATACACATTCCCGTAACCATAGCCTGTCTTGCTCTCTTTTCCTTTCCTGCACCAACATTTTGTGCTACGAAAGCTGACATTGACTGCATTAATGAACTTGGAACTAACATAATGAAACTTACTAGTTTATTCGCCACACCATAACCTGATGATGCATCAATCCCAAGCTTATTAATAAATGCACACAATGCTAAGAAAGAAAACTGTGTAAGAACCTCTTGAAATGCTATTGGTGCACCGAGAATAACGAATGTTTTAATCTCAGGGTTAAAGAAGATATCCTCTCTTCTCATCGTAAATGGTAATTTCTGTTTTCGTATTATTATAAGTGATAAGATAACGCTTACTGCCTGTGCTAAGACAGTAGCAAGTGCTGCACCTGCTACATTCATATTAAAGCCTGCTACAAACACTAAGTCACCTACTATATTAGTCACACATGCTATTGCTACGAAAATCAATGGAAGTTTTGCATTGCCCATTCCCCTGAAAATACTGCTTATAACATTATAGGCAATTATGAAGAATATCCCACCACCACAGATTCTTACATATTGCACTGTCAAATCTACAGCTTCCTGTGGTGCCTGCATAAGATTAGCAAGACCTTTAGCAAAGACTATCATAAATATTGCAATTATTACCGAAAGAACTGCAAACAGACATATTGCGCCACCTATTACCCTGCCTATTTTATCTTCTCTTTTCTCGCCTATATATCTGCCTATCAGAACAGTTATTCCCATAGATAATCCTGCTATTGTAAATATAACAAGATTAACTATATTACTTCCTGTAGATACTGCTGATATACCTGACTTAGTTCCAAACCATCCAACTATTAATATATCTACAGCACCATACATAGCCTGTAACACTAATGCACCTAATATCGGAAGCATGAATTTAATCATCTTTGGAAATATCTTTCCACTTGTAAAATCTGCTGATTCCTTACTCATTTTGAACCTCATTTCTTTACATATCTATCACATTTATTATTACACATATCACAACTACTGCAATTACCACAACCATTTTTATTCTTTATTATGCTGTGAATTGCAAATATAAATGCGATACCTATTATCAAAAGTACAATTATACTTGGTATATTCATTTATTTCCTCATTTCAGACAAATATCAGAAGGCAGCAAAAATATAAATCTCAATATAGTCTTTAAAACTCAATATTTCGCATATCTTCTGATAATTATTCAATACTTTTTTATAGCAACATGCCTATAATATTAACAAATCCTGCTACAAGCCATGCAATTACACACTGACCTATAACTACGCATATGGCCCACTTACTTCCTAATTCTCTCTTTACCGAAGTTATTGCAGCCACACAAGGTGTATATAATAGTATAAATACAAGTAAAGTTACAGAAGTTAATGGTGTTAAGAAGGCTGTAAGACTTGTAGCACTACTGCCAACTAGAACTGTCAATGTTGATACAACACTTTCTTTAGCCATAAAACCTGTAATAAGAGCTGTAGTAATCTTCCAGTTTCCAAAACCAAGTGGTTTAAATACAGGTGCTATTAATCCTGCAAGCATTGCAAGTAAACTGTCCTTAGAATCTGTCACCACATTAATTCTTGAATCAAACGTCTGTAAGAACCATATTATAATTGTGGCAACAAATATTACCGTAAATGCCCTTGTTATAAAATCCTTCGCTTTCTCCCAGAGAAGCTGAATTACATTTTTAGTTCCCGGCATACGGTAATTAGGCAATTCCATAACGAAAGGTACCGGTTCGCCCCTGAAAAATGTTCCACCCATTATAAGTGCAAAAATTAATCCTATTATTATTCCTGTAAAATATAATGCAATCATAACCAATGTTGCATACTTAGGAAAAAATGCTGCCGATAAAAATGCATATATTGGCAATTTTGCTGAACAACTCATAAAAGGTGTTAATAAAATTGTCATCTTCCTGTCTCTCTCAGATGGCAGTGTTCTACTCGCCATAACTCCAGGAACTGTACAGCCGAAACCTATTAACATAGGTACAATACTTCTTCCTGATAAGCCTATTTTTCTTAATAATTTATCCATGACAAAAGCAACTCTTGCCATATATCCACTGTCTTCTAATATTGATAAAAAGAAGAACAACGTTACTATTGTAGGCATAAAACTTAGTACACTTCCGACACCTTTAAAGATTCCATCTATTACTAATGAATGTACAACCGGATTGATTCCATAAACTGTAAGTCCTCTGTCAGTAAGCCTCGTCAAACCATCTATTCCCATTTCTAATACATTTGAAAGAAATTTACCAATAACTCCAAAAGTCATATAGAATACAAGTGCCATAATTATAGCAAACGAAGGAATAGCTGTATATTTTCCTGTCAGAATTTTATCAATTTTTACACTTCTTATATGTTCTTTGCTTTCTTTTGGTTTAACTACACAATTGTCACATACATCGCTGATAAACTTAAATCGCATATCTGCTATTGCTGCTGCCTGATCCATACCACTTTCATCTTCCATCTGCTTAATGATATGCTCTAGCATTTCCTTCTCATTTTTATCAAGACCTAATTTGTCAATAATAAGTTTATCGCCTTCTGCAACTTTACTCGCCGCAAATCTAATAGGTATTCCTTGTTTCTTTGCATGGTCTTCTATCAGATGCATTATCGCATGGAGGCACCTGTGAACTGCACCATCATTATCATCCGGGCTACAGAAATCTAATCGTCCGGGTTTTTCCTGATATCTTGCAACATGTAATGCATGATCTACAAGTTCGGCAATACCCTCATTCTTAGCAGCTGATATTGGAATTACAGGTATTCCAAGCATATTCTCCATTTCATTAACTCTTACAGAGCCACCATTTTGTCTGACTTCATCCATCATATTCAGGGCCAATACCATAGGAATATTTAATTCCATAAGCTGCATCGTAAGATAAAGATTACGTTCAATATTTGTTGCATCAACAATATTTATGATTCCTTTCGGTTTGTTATCTAAAAGAAACTGTCTCGTAACCACTTCTTCACTCGTATATGGCGACATAGAATATATTCCCGGAAGATCTGTTACAAGTGTATTACTGAAATTCTTAATAATACCATCTTTTCTGTCAACCGTAACTCCTGGAAAGTTACCAACGTGCTGATTAGAACCTGTAAGCTGGTTAAACAATGTTGTCTTACCACAGTTCTGATTTCCTGCAAGCGCAAATGTAAGCGTTTCACTCTGTGGAACTTCTTCACCTGAAGATTTTGTATGATAAATACCGCCTTCTCCAAGTCCTGGATGTAGAAGTTTCTTATGATTTTTTACTATCTTTTTCTCTTCTACATCATTGTGTACAGATTTTATCTCTATTTTTTCGGCATCTGCGAGCCTCAGAGTCAGCTCATATCCGTGTATTCTTAATTCAACCGGGTCTCCCATCGGAGCAAATTTAATTACTGTAACTTCTGTTCCCGGAATTACACCCATATCCAAAAAATGTTGTCTTAACTCACCTTCACCACCAACACTGTGTATTATCGCACTTTTCCCAATTTCTAAGTCTTTTAAAGTCATAATCTATACCATGTCTTTCCTTGATTTTATCTAGCTAATTTAAGTTATTTTTTGTCTGCTTTTTCTACAGTCTTCTTAATTTTATCCTGAATGTTTTTCTTAGCTTCAGCTAATATCCCTTCTTCTTTCTCGAAATAATTCTTCAGACTCTCTGCAAATGGAATTGTCTCAGAACGGAAAGCAAAAATGAATTTTCTCTTCTCTTTCTGTTCTTCATTCTTCTCACGTATACTTTCCTTAAGCATTTCATAACGTACAACAATATCATTTTCAATGGCAAACTTCTTGATTCTTGATGTAATATTCATTGAATACCAGAAGTCTAAAACAAATACACCATAGAAGAAACCCATTACAAATGAGAATGCTAAATGATTTGATAACCAGAAAAGTGATTTCAAAATATTAGGATGTATCAGAAAATAATATATTGCACTTAAAACAGCCCAGAAAAATGAATATTTAGGGCAGATAACACCCTGGATGTTCCCCCACTGGTTATCATAATCCCATAACTTAATCTTCATTCTCTTAATAAATATAATACCTGCAATATACTCAATAATAGTTACTACAACTGCCATTATTATAAACAGGACAATCTTTTGCAGAATTACATTACTTATAAATGTTACCTTTATCTGAGCAAGCAGATACAAAGCACACAGACTGAATCCATACAATGGAAGATACGGACCTGTTAAGAAGCCTGGATTAATCCACTTTCTTTCAGGATTAGCTCCCGAGAAAAATCTTCTATATATAACTTCAAGGCACCACCCAAACAGGCTTCCTATAAAAAATAAAAATGCCAAAACTAAAAATATATTCATTCACTTCTTCTCCTCTGTTGAATTAATTTGTTTATTTTAGGTAACTTTCCTTTCCACTCGTCAGGATAGTCTACCTTTATTATATTTCTCATTCCCTCATTTAGCAAGAGGGCTACTGTATTCTTAACAGCTTTTTTTAATTCTGCATCAAGCTTATCATATGTTTTAATCATCGCAGTAAAAGCTTTCCATCTGCTATCCCTGATATCTGTAAGCGTCTTATATTCATTCGTACTTAAAACTTCAAATAAAGTATTAGTAAATTCTCTTCTTCTCTCAACCGATATCCCATTAAGAAAGTTCTTAATCGTCTTATCAGCTATAACACTTTCTCTTGTTACTTTCTTAAGATGAATGAATTTAGGCCCTTTTACCTCCCAGCTAAAGCCATCATGCTGCATTATACCTTTCTGGTTACTTCTAAGCACTGTATAATTCTCTTCATGCTCTAATAACATTCCGATAACTGAGGACTGTGGAACTAAGGTAATTATTCTGTCTGATATCTCCATATAATTCTTAGTTTCTAAAATAGTCTCTTTAAAACCCGGACCGTCATTATTATATATATTTATGATTCTTGCTTTATTTATTGCCTTGGCATATGCAGCAGAATATACAGCAAGATTACCACCTTTAGAATGGCCTCCTAAGTATAATTTATGATGCATATAATTATCAGCGACTTTATTAAAATATTTCAATGCTTCTTTCTGCGATGGAACTACGTCCATAACACTCATCATAAAATCTTCTTTCCAGCCAATTAATGTATCATCCGTTCCCCTGAATGATATGAATAGAGTCTTATTACCAATATCAAGGGTAATTGCCGAAAACTGCATTTCCTTTAAAGTGTCAGTTTTCTTCACATAATATAAGAGCCTTATCTCTCCATATCTCTTACTTTCGGCCATTAGTTTTAACATCTTATAGAAATTCTCATCTGTTAAATCTCCAGTATTATGTTCTAAATCTCTTTCTTCATTAAAATATATTTCGGCTGCTTTGTATAAAGGTATCTCTTTATCACCATCACCAGCCACTATTCCCTCAAAATTCAGATACGATAACTCTGACAGAATCAGATTATCCACTTCATTAAATGGTGCGGTCTCAAAACTTAAATCTCCCCGCCAAATAATATAATCTATAATATTTGCCATTTCACACCAACCTCCATTTCGCAGGCATTTATGCCGGAGGAATTGCGAGCAAAATTTCAGATTTTGCTCTGCGATAAAGGCTATTTGCTTTCGCTCCGAAACAAATAGCTGTGTGAAAAATCGACATATCAATTCAATTTTTCACACTATCCTCCATACATATTATTTTGTATATTCTGGTCTCTTTAATTCTATTGTCGCCATAATTATTGCAGCTAATCCCGCCATACAGTCTGCTACAGGTCCTGCATACATTATACCATCTATTCCCATTATAAGCGGCATAATAAGTATTAATGGCAGCAGGAATATAATCTGTCTTGTAAGTGATAAGAATATACCCTGTTTAGGTTTACCGATTGCCGTCAGGAAATTAGAAGTAATTGGCTGCATACAGTTTATGAATGTAAAGAATAAAAATATTCTAAAATAACTTATTGCAAAATCGAAATATTCCTTTGTTCCATTACCAAATATACCTGTAATCTGTCTTGGAAGAAATTGAAATGCCAGGAATGCAATTACTGCCAATCCAGTTCCTACAGATATAGCCTTCAGATACGCCTCTTTAACACGTTTATACTTGCCCGCACCATAATTAAAGCTTACAATTGGCTGTAATCCCTGTGATATTCCAATGATAAATGCCATAAATACCTGATTTATCTTAGTTATGATTCCAACACACGCTATTGGTATCGATTCACCATATACTGAACGACTTCCATAATATTTAAGCGACTTATTCATTACAATCTGAACAACCATCATTGCCAGCTGGTTACTGCAAGGTGCTGCACCAAGTGCTGCAATTTTAGAAACATATTTTCTCTTTGGTAATAAATGCCTCTTCTCTAAGGTCATTGTCTTGCAATGTCTTAAATATATAATTACCATTATAGCTGAAACAACCTGTCCTATAACTGTAGCAACCGCCGCTCCTGCCATCTTAAAGTCCATAACTGATACAAATAATGCATCTAAAATTGTATTAATAACCGCACCTGTAAGATTGCATAACATAGTAAATCCAGGACTTCCATCAGCTCTTATAAGGTGTCCGCCACCTGTTGCAAGTATCAGGAATGGAAAACCAATTGCTGTAATTCTTGTATAAGTCTTGGCATACCCTAAAACATTTACAGGTGAACCAAAGAATTTTAATAATGGCTCTAAGAATATTAATGTAATAAAACTTAGCACTATTCCGCATAAGAACAACATAACTGCCGAATTTCCCATATAGTAGACTGCTTCTTCTTTTTTACCCTTACCCATTGATAAGTTAACCTGTGAGGCACCACCGATTCCAAATAACAATGCAATCGCTACACACATTATTGAAAATGGAAATGATATGTTAGTTGCTGCATTTCCTAATTCACCAACACTTCTTCCTATGAAGAACTGATCCACAATATTATATAATGAGCTTACAAGCATCGCAATTATGCTTGGTACGGCAAACTCAGCTAATAATTTTGTAACTCTTTCCTCCCCCAGTGACTGACTGTTTCTCATATGTATATCTCCAATCATAATCATTATTTCTCGCCTTATATTTTATTAAAAATATATACATTTGTAAAGTTTAAACATTTATAAGGCTATTCATACAAATTCATATATGCTATAATTGTATAGTTTATTAATACAGAATATTCAATCTTTATATATGACAATTACCTGTAATAGATAATAAAGTTTATAATGAATGTGTAAAGTCTGTGGTATTAATAAAGTTACAAGATTTATAATAAGAAATGAGGATTAGTATGCTTCCAATAGATTTTCAAACACGAATGAAAGAAATGTTAGGTGCTGAATATGATGATTTCATGGCAAGTTATGATAAACCACGTTTTTATGCACTTAGAATTAACACTTTAAAAGGTTCTGTTAAAGATTTTACTGACAGATTCAGATATGATTTTGTAAAAGTTCCATGGGCTGATACAGGTTTCTATTATACTGATGATATTAAACCCGGAAAACACCCTTATCACGAAGCCGGTGTCTATTATATTCAAGAACCCAGTGCAATGTCTCCTGCAAGTTATCTTCCAATCACTCCCGGAGATATTGTATTAGATTTATGTGCTGCTCCCGGTGGAAAAAGTACTCAGATTGCAGCAAGACTTCAAAATGACGGATTGCTTATAAGTAATGAGATAAATTCTGCAAGAGCAAAAATCTTATCCGAAAACATCGAACGTATGGGCGTAAAAAATGCTATTGTCACAAATGAATCTTCTGACACATTAGCAAAGCATTTTCCTGAATATTTCGATAAAATTATGGTTGATGCTCCCTGCTCAGGTGAGGGAATGTTCCGTAAGAATTCAGATGCCTGCGATGAATGGAGTCTTGAAAATGTTGAATTATGTGCCGACAGACAGCTCGAAATTCTTAACAATGCCGCTTCAATGTTAAAACCCGGTGGACAAATGGCTTATTCTACCTGTACTTTCTCCTATGCCGAAAATGAGGGAACAATCGAAAATTTCCTTAAAGAACATAATGATTTTAACATTATACATATTAATAAAGCCTCTCAAATGTCTGATGGTTTTATTCCGGGAACTATAAGATTATGGCCACATAAATTAAATGGCGAGGGACATTTCTTAACAATATTACAAAAAGTTGATAATACTGATACAGATATTGCTGATACTACTTCTAATAAACACAATAAAAAAGTACGCCCTATCAAAGGACTTTCTACAAAGGATTGCAAAGATTACCTTGAGTTCTGCAATAAATTTCTTAAGGTTAATCCTGCTAAGACTTTAATTAAGTTTGGTGACCAGTTATATTCTCTACCTGAATATGCACCATCACTTAATGGATTACGTGTTCTAAGACCGGGACTTCATCTTGGTACTTCGCTTAAAGGCAGATTTGAGCCATCACATTCTCTAGCTCTTGCACTTAAGCCCGATGAAGTAAAATACAGCTTTAATTTCACGCTGAACAATACTGACACTGATAATTCTTCTGCTTCTACCACCAAAACCATATATAACTATATTAACGGAGAAGCATTTGAAGTCCAGTTAGAACATAACGGCTGGTATCTTATTACCGTTGATGGATATAGCATTGGCTTTGGAAAATATTCAAATGGCACAATGAAGAATCATTATCCAAAGGGACTTAGGAAAAATTTGTTGAATTAATGATATAGTTGTTGTCCTTAGTCTTTTTCTTATTTTATTCATTTTATATTTTCTGAAATATTACAAATAAATTCTATATCATTAGAAACTCTTTCATCAAAGGGGCTGTCGCACTAAGAATTAGTGCACAGCTAG